>Ga0209368_1000286_pt1 | contig 59487 bp, 52 predicted proteins | sample EBPBio242008_DNA_FD_185862 | JGI IMG/M metagenome (GOLD analysis project Ga0209368, IMG submission 185862) | Wastewater treatment Type I Accumulibacter community from EBPR Bioreactor in Madison, WI, USA - Reactor 1_4/24/2008_ DNA (SPAdes)... | ecosystem: Engineered > Bioreactor > EBPR >...
GGGAGCGCAATGCGGTGGAGCGTTGGTTTGGGTGGGTGAAGCGTTGCCGGCGAGTGGCCACGCGGTACGAGAAGACGGGGCGTAACTACCTCAGTTTCGTGCTTTTCGCCGCCACGATGCATCTCCTACGGTAATGTCCACACACCCTAGTCTTCCTCGGCGGGGATAAAGGCGAGCTGTTCGTAGGCGCGTGTCCTGGCGTTGAGTTCCGCTTGGGTGAGCGACAGCAAACGGGCGGGGCCAAAGGCTTCGACGCTAAACGATGCCACGACGCTGCCGCACACCACCGCGCGGCGCAGCGTGTGCGGAGTAACGGCGCGGCACCGGGCCAAATAACCCGCAAAACCGCCCATAAAGGCATCGCCCGCGCCGGTGGGATCGTGCAGATCTTCGAGCGGGAAGGCCGGGGCAGCAAACACGGTATCGTCGGAAAACAGCAGCGCGCCGTGCTCGCCTTTCTTGATGATGAGCGTTTTCGGCCCCATCGTGCGAATCTTTGAGGCCGCACGGATGAGGCTCGGATCGTCGGCCAACTGACGCGCCTCGGCGTCGTTGACGATCAAGCAGTCCACGAGCCGCAACGTCTGGGCCAGCGCGTCGGGCGTCTGCTCGATCCAGAAGTTCATCGTGTCAAGGATCGTGTAGGCCGGGGCACTCATCTGGCCAAGCACATCCGCTTGGATAGACGGTTCGAGGTTGCCAAGGCAAACAATCCGGGCGTCGCGGAAGGCCTCGGGCACGACCGGCTGGAACGTTTCGAGTACGTTGAGCTGCGTGTCGAGCGTGTCGCGGGAGTTGAAGTCGTAGTGGTAGCGGCCCGTCCACGAGAACGTTTTACCGCCCGGTTGGACTTCGAGCCCGTCGAGGCGCACGCCAGCGTCGCGCAGCATTGCGGTGTAGGCGTCTGGGAAATCGTCGCCCACAGCAGCCACGAGGCGCACATCGTCGGTGAAGAAACGGGCGGCGAGGGCCAGAAACGTGGCACTGCCGCCGAGCACGTTGCGCTGCGAGGCAAACGGCGTTTCGATGTGGTCGAGGGCGACGGTACCTACAGCGAGAAGGCTCATCGGAAGCAAAAAACGAGGAGACACGACAACGCCGGGCGTGCAACAAGGCAGGCCCGGCGTCGGGGAGGTTGCGGCGCAAACTACAGCGAACGGCGGAGCGTAGCAACGTCTACACGCCCTTTTCCCACGATTCACCTAGCGCACCTTGCGCGCCCAGTCGGTAAGCTTCTTGGCCACCACCGCGGCAACGGCTGCCTGTGCCGTGGACATCGCCGACCCGGCCCAGTCAAGCCCTTCGGCGGTTTCTTTGCGGGCTTTCTTGGCCCTCTTGCCCAACGCAGCACGGGCGGCGGCGGCTTCTTCGTACAGCGTTGCACCGTAGCCCTCGGCAGCGTCCACAGCCCGTTCGCGCCAGTCGGCGGCCCGTTCTTGCGCCGTTTCGCCCAAGGCGCGGGCGCGCTCGGCAGCGGCAGCGCTTCCAGCGACGATGAGCGCCCCCGCTTCGGCTGCCTTCTGCGCAAACGTCGAGCTAAAGTCGTCGGCGTACGCGCGCGCTTCGCGGGCGTAGCGCTTGGCCTTCTTCTTGACTTTGACGGACGTCGGTTCCGGCGTGAGCGCGTTGGAGACGACCTTGCCGATCACCACGCCGGCCGCTGTGGCCAGCGCGACAGCCAGCGCCGGATTGCGCTCGACCCAGCCACGCGCCGACGAGGCCATCTCCGCCGCGTCGAAGTCGCGAGCCTCGCGACGGAGCCGTTCGAGGGCTTCGGAGAGTTCGCGCTTGGCCTTGTCGTAGGTGGCCGAGGCGTCGTCGGCGAGGTCTTTGGCCTTGGCCGAAGCCTGCCCGGCCAGTTCGCCCGCCTTCACCGAAGCATCCGCGGCCAGCTCGCTGGCTTTGTCGCGGGCATCGGCGGCGAACGTACGCACCGCCTCCGCCGCCTCGCTCGTCTTGGCCTTGGTCTCGGCGGCAAATGCATCGACTTTTGCCTTGGCTTTGGCCTCGGCGTCTTGGGCCTTTTCGGCCACTCCGGCAACCACGTCGGTGGCGGCTTTAGCCTTGTCCGCTACGACATCGGTTGCGGCCTTCACGTCGGCGGCGGAAGCGTCAACGGCGGCTTTCACGTCGGCGGCAGAAGCGTCAACGGCGGCTTTCACATCGGCGGCAGAGGCATCAACGGCAGCCTTCACATCGGCGGCTTTCTTAGAGGTGCTCATAATGCAGGGAGGAAATGGGTGAGCGGTAGGAAGAGGCGATCAACGGCGGGAAAGCACACCAAGGAAGACGCCAAGAGCAAAGGCCCCGGCCATGGCCGCAAGCTGGTTGTCGCGCACCCACGGCGTCAGACGTGCCAGCGGCGCTTGCGCGGCTGCATGGGGCGACGGTACGGGAATGTAGGAGGCAGGGCGGGACGTCACGGACGAACGAGGGAAAGTGTGGGTTTACCGGCGGCGCAACAGCAGCCCGGCCACCAGACCAATGGCCACGGCCACACCCAACGACGCGCCAACGTGTTCACGAGCAAACGCTTCAACGTGGCGGGCACGACGAGCCGTTTCGTTGGCCAGATCGTTGGCAGCGCTCGTCAACTGGGCAAGGGCGTCAACCGCCAGTGTGGAAGCGGCTTCGGCAACCGTTTCTGCGGGGGCTTGGGCGGGAGAATCCGCATTTGTGGGCGAAGAAGCCATCGCAGCACAGAGGAGTTGGGGTGAGCAGAGAAAGGCACGAGGCGCACCCGGCCGTACGTTGGACGGAAGACACGCATCGTACCTTACGCCGCAAGGTAGGACTTCGGATTCCTCCTGCTCGCGCCGCCGGCAGGGCTATTCCACCATCTTCACGTCGCACCGATTTTTGCTACGGGCCTATGACTTTTCGGCGCCTCATCCTTGTTGCTGCTGCGGCTGTCGCCCTTCCTGCTGCGGCGCAGCCGTTCGATGCTTCCACCCCGCCGACCGTCTGGCGCGACGCCTCCCGCGCCTTCGCCGAACGCCGCTACGACGACGTGCGGCGGCTGCTTCCGGAAGCGACGTGGCGTAGCCCACTGGCCGAGGCCGACGCGTTGCTGCTCGACGGGCGGTCGCTGCTCGCCACCGGCCAAACCGCGGCGGCCGCCCGCGTCCTCGACACGTTTGCTCGTCGTTTTCCGGCACACCCGCTCGCCACCGACGCGCGGCTCGGCGTGGGTCAAGCGCAGCTGGCCGCGGGCGACCTGTCCGCCGCCCGCGCCACGTTCGAGGCCGTCGCCGCGAGCGCACCGCCCAACGCGTCGGCGCAAGCGTCGTTGTGGGCCGCCGAGGTGGCCGTTCGTCAAGACGATATCCCGGCAGCGCTCCGTTTCTACGACCAAGCCGCCGCCCGCGCCGACGACCCGGTGCTGGGCGCGTCGGCGCTGCACGGGCGGGCGTTCCAGCAGCTACGTCTTGGCCAGTACGACGCCGCCGCCGCTACGCTCGAGGCCTTGGAGCGGCGCTATCCGCAGACGCCGTACGCCCAAGGCCTCGGTCTCGCCTTCGCCGAAGCCTACACCGCCCTCGGACAGTACGACCGGCTGGCAACTACCGTTGCGCCACGCCTCTCCGATCTTCAAGGCGAAGCGCACGCCCGCGCCCAGCTGCGACTCGCCGACGCCTACTTGCGCCTCGACCAAACGGCCGATGCGGCCGCGAACTTTGAGGCCGTCGCCGAGGACACGTCCGGCTCGGCACTGCCTTACCGACGTCCCGCGCTTTTCGGCCTTGGCCACGCCCATCTGAACAGCGGTCGTTTTTCCGAAGCCGTCGACGCCTTCGCCCGCGTCCGCGAGGGCCAGCCCGACAGCCTTGGCATCCAAGCGGCCTTCGCCGAGGCCGTCGCCTATGCTCGCGCTCGCCAAGACGCTCGCGCCGACGAGGCGTTCGCTCGCGTGGTCGAGAACGCGCCGGCGAGCGCTCTTGCCCTCGACGCCCGCTACGAACGGGCCGTGCTGCTCTACCGCCGGGGACGCTTTGCCGATGCGGCCACCGCCTTCGAGGGCTTTCTGAATGCGGCCCCGCCCGACGACCGACGCGCCGCCGAGGCGCTCGACCTCGCCGCCAACGCCCGCGTGCAAGCAGGCGATGCCGCCGCCGCCGAGCGGTTGTTCGACCGGGCCGCTCGCGCCACCCAAGACCCGTCGCAGCGCGACGCCATCGGCCTACGTCGCGCCCAGCTGCTCTTCGACGCCCGCGCCTACGACCGCGCCTTCGCGGCCTACCGTCGCCTTGCCGACGATGCCACGACGCCCGACACGAAAGAAGCGGCCACGTTCTGGGCCGCCGAATCCGCCTTCCAGCAGGGCCAAACCGCCGACGCGCTCGCGTGGGCCGCTCGCTCGCTCGAACGCTACCCGCGCGGGCGGTTTGCCGACGCCGCCGCGTACGTCCGAGCGTGGAGCCTCTTCCGCGCCGAGCGCTACGCCGACGCGGCCACCGCCTTTGAGCGGTTCCTCGACGGCCTCGGCACCGGCGCATCGTCGGCCCGATACCGCGACGAAGCCCACCTGCGCCTCGGCGACACCTACATGGCGCTACGCCGCTACGACGAGGCCGCCAATGCCTACAGCCGCGCCACCGGCGAGGGCCGTGATTACGGCCTGTACGGTATGGGTCAGGCGTTTTTTCTCGGACGCAACTACCCGCGCGCCCAGCGGGCGTGGGAGTCGCTCCTGCGCGAGATGCCGCGCAGTCCGTGGCGCGAAGAGGCCCGCTACAGCCTCGGCTACCTCCACTTCGTCCAAGGCCGCTACGACGACGCCATCGCCGAGTACCGCCGCCTCATCGCCGAAGCGCCCAACGACCCGCTCGCCGCCAAGGCTCAATACGGCATCGCCGATGCGTACTACAACAGCGACCGCCCCCGCGAGGCCGCCGAGGCCTACACCGTTGTCTTGGAGCGTTTTCCTGCCAGCCCCTTCGCCGCCGACGCCGCTGGCAACGTGATCACGGCCTACGAAGACCTCGGCGAGGGTGAGCGTGGACGAGCGCTCGTGGCGAGGTTCCAGCGCAGCGCCCGCCCCGAAGTGGCCGAAGAACTGCGCTTCCGCCAGATCGAACGCGCCTTCGCCCGCGACGAGCGCGCCGCCGTCCGGCAGCAGCTCGAAGCGTTTCTGCAAGACGCACGCACCCCGGCGCTGCGCTCCGAGGCCACCTACCTGCTCGGCGATCTGCTCGTGGCGCAAGGCGAGAGCGAGCAAGGCGTGCGGCTTCTGGAGAGCGTGATGCGCGACGAGGCCAGTCCCAAACGCCTCGAAGCCACAGGGCGGCTGGGCGACCTCTACCTCGCGGGCAACGATGCGGCGCGTGCTCTTGCCGCCTTCCAAACGCTTGAACGCCTCGCCCCCGAAGGCCACGCCGCCGCCGTCGAGTCCAAGCTCGGGCAGGCCGAAGCGCTGCTTGGCCTGCAACGCGCCGCAGAGGCCGTGCCCATGCTCGAACCGCTCTACCGCGACGGCAACGCCGAGGCGGCCCTGCTCTTGGGAATGGCCTACGAAGCCGAGCGACGCCCCGCCGACGCCACCACGGCCTACCGCGCCGCTGCCCGCGGCGACGACGCCATCGGAGCCGAGGCGTCGATTTTGCTTGGGCGCTTGCTGTTGGCGCACAACGATGCCCGTGGGGCACTCCAAGCCGCCGCGAACGCCGAGACGCGCTTCGACGGCTTCACCGACCTCGTCGCGCAGGCGCTGCTCGTACGGGCGCGGGCGCAAACGGCGCTCAACCAGAAAGCCGCCGCCCGCACCACCTATCAGCGCATCGAGGCCGACCATCCCGGCACCGAATGGGCCACCGCAGCCGCCCGCGAACGCGCCGCCCTTGGCAACTAACCGCTCCTCTCCCCCTACTCCTGCCGTGACCCGCCTCTTGCCGCTCGCGCTGCTCATCGCCTCCGTGGCGGTCGCACCGGCCGTGCACGCCCAGACGACACCCGCCCGCCGCGACACGCTACCGCCTCTCGCCCCGCAAGACGTGGAAATCCGAGGCCAACTGCGCGTTCGCCTGCCGTCCATCGTCCGCCAGCCGCTCGGCGGCATCGCACCCGTCGCGCCGCCGCGCCGCATCGACCCGCAGCGCACCCCCGACGCGCCCGTCTACGCCACGCCGCCGCTGCCGGAAACGCCTGTGGCACACTTCGTGCCGCCACCCACCGCCGACCTCACCGCCGGGCCACCGCTGAACATCGGGTTGGAAGGCGGACTGGGGCGGTTCCTCGCCCGCTTTGGGCGCTTCACCGCCGCCGGAGCGGTTGCACCCAACACCCGCGCCTTCGCCACGGTCACCTACGACGGTGCCGACGGCGAAACGCTCTCCGGGGCGCGGCGCGGCTACGACGACGGGCGCGGTACGGTAGGCGTGCACCTTGCGTCGGGGCGCACGGCCGTCGAGATGGAGGGCACCGGTCTCCTCCGCACCTGGAATGCCCCGACCGCCGCCGCCCTCGGCCAGATCCGCACCACCGGCGGCTTCGGCAGCAACCTGCACGTTCGGACCGAGGCGGCCCACGGCCTCGCCTTCGACGTGCGCGCCTGTCCGTCGGGATCCAGCACCGAGGAAGACGTGGCAACCGGCCTGAACGGCCAGAGGCTTCGCCTGGAGGACGTGAACGTACCCTTCGACGTGCGCCTCGACGCGCCGCTTAGTCCTGTTGGCGTATGGGTGTCCGGTGGCGGCACCTACGCCACGAGCGACGAGTCGTACAACCGGGCGGCCTTCTATGCCGGTGCAGGCCTCTCCGGCACCACCGGCATCACCGCCTACCGCGCCGGTCCTCGGGTGCTGTTCTACGACGTCACAACCGCCGCCGGGGCATCCGAACGTCAAACGGCCGTAACGGCTGAAGTGGACGTGCAAGCGATGCTTTCTCCCGCGCTTGCGGTGCGGTTCGAGAACACGCCCTCGGTTGGCATTACCCCGGCGACGGACGTGCTGGCCGAAGCGCCGTACCTGCAACTCGGCGCTCGCTTCCAGCCCGAAGCCGTGCCCGTCGATGCCCGCGCTGGGGCGACGTTTACGCAGGGGCCGTTTGCCGTAGACGGCTGGGCGGGCTACCGGATGGCCGACCGCCAGCGCTACTTCGTCTCAACCGGCACGACGCTCGACGTGGGCTACGCCGCCGTGTCGGGCGTGCAAGCAGGTTTCGGCGTTTCGTACACGACACGCACCGGCCCCTCCGCCCGTGCCGAACTGACGTACCGCGCCTTCGCTTTTACCGATTCGACGGCCGCAGCGGCCACCGTGCCGTACCTCGCGCCCGTCACCGGGGCGTTGCACCTGGCCTACGGGTTGCCGCGCGGCGGGGTCGTTCAGCTTAGCCTCGTGGGCCAAAGCAGCCGTTACGCCTCCGCAGGCGAAACCAACCGTTTGGGTGCAACGCTCGACCTCGACCTCTACGGCGCGGTGTCGGTGCGGGGGCCGTTGTTCGTGATCGTCCGCGCCGACCGTCTGCTCGCCACCGGGCGCACCCGCTTCCTGGGCTACCCCGAAACGGCGGGCGTAGTGCAAGGCGGCGTGGGGATTCGGTGGTAAGACGCGCACCACACGCCGTTTATCCTATCTTTCGCCTTCTCCTCTCGCCGTACCCGATGGCTGTGCCCGACCTCAACGCCCAGCATCTTGCCCGCGCCCTCGCCGACGTGCTCAACGAAGCGCTTGCGCAGGGTCAAGCCGTGGACGTGCCCGGCCTGGGCACTTTTCGACGGCGACACCGCCCCGGTCATATCGCCGAGCGAGACGGTCGTATGGTGATGTTGCCGCCCGTAGACGCGATTGAGTTTCAGCCCCTCAGCCGATGATCGGACTGCTCATGCACCTTTCGACGGCGTTGGGGCGCTCCGAAGCCGAATCGGCAGCCCTGCTTAACGCCTTCGTGCGCGATGTGCACCAGACGGTGCGCACGCACGGCAAGGCCATTTACCCCGGCCTGGGGTCGTTTCATCTGGGCCCCACCGGTGCGTTAGAGTTCCATCCCGATGCATCGCTGGCGCTCGTGGTGAACCATCGGTTTGCAGGCCTCACGCCCGTGCCGGTTCAAGCCCCCGTCGCCACGTCGCCCGCAGCCCCCGCCGGTCCAGTCGCCACCGCACCCGCTGGCTGGATGCCACCGACCGCGTCGCTCATTCCCCCCAGCGACGGCGGCATGAGCCGATCTTTCGACGCGGTTGCCCCCTTGCCGTTCTCACCCCTCGCAACCACACCGCCCCCGGCGGCTGGGCCATCGGGTGGATTCGAGGCATCTGCTCCCACCACCGGAGGCTACCCCACTCCGCCATACACGCCTCCACCTGCTGCGACCTACGGGACACCGGCGAGCACGCCCTTCATCCCTTCGACCACGTTTCTCCCGCCCCCGGAGGATCCTGCCCCGGCGCGCTCTGCCGCGTCCCGCCGCGCCCTCGTCACGTTGGTTTTGCTCGCACTGCTGGGCCTTTTGGCCTGGTACCTCTGGACCAAGACGTCCTCAAAACGCAACCTGCCCACTGCCGAGACGGCGACGCCCGCTACCGTCGTAGCCCCCAGCACTCCCAACTTCGCGCTGCCGCCGCCCGACTCGCTTCCGCCCGACTCGGTGCCGTCCCCAAGCAGTCTCGCCGCCGACTCTGCCGCGCTCGCCCCTTCTGCCGTAGACCCCGGCGCATCTGCCGCCGACCCGGCTCCGGCGGCCTCGACGGCACCGAGTGCGTCTTCCGCCCCCAGCACCGCACCCCGTTCGACGCCGACGGTGCGCCCTTCCTCTTCGCCGTACACGCCGTACACCGGAAGCAGCAGGCCCGACCGAACGGTTCGCCGCTCGCCGCCGCGCCGCCCTCACACCGGCCGCACCTACACTTCGCCCAGCAGCACACCGCGTCGCACAACGACAACCGCTCCCCCTGACGCCCGCCCAACGACGCCCACGCCCGTGACGACGGCTCCTGCCGTACGCCCAACCACGCGCCCGGCTCCGGCACCCGAACCGACCTACGAAACCGGCCTGACATCGGAATTGGAGACTATGCTGCTGAGCGAGGAAAGGGTGCAGCCGGGCATCGGCTGGACCATCGTCGTGCGCGGCGAACCCACCGAAAGCGAAGCCCAGACCGTTGCCGAGCGCTACCGAGCCGTCGGTTACCGCGTGAACGTCTTCCAAGGCCTCACCGCCGACGGGCGCGCCATCTTCCGCGTCGTCGTCGGGCAGTTCCCCACCGTCCGCGACGCCCAGCGCGCCCTGCGCACCCTTGCCGGCGACGCCTTCCCGGCCGACGCGTGGATGCTCCCGCTCGCCGCTGACGAGTGACGGGGTGCCGCCTGCGGCTCGCCACTTTCCCGCCATCCGGATGGTCTACACCCGCCTCGACGACGTCCCCTTCCGCCTCGACGCCCTTCCGGCAATGCCCGAGGCCCGGCGGATCCTGATGACCACGCCCGAGCACTTCTCGGTCGAGTACGTCATCAACCCGCACATGGCCGGGCACGTCGGGCAGACCAACCGCGCGGCCGCCCGCGCCCAGTGGCAGGCGCTGCAGGACGCCTACGAACGCCTCGGCTTGGACGTGGCGACGGTGGCCGGGGCCGACGGCCAGCCCGACATGGTCTTCTGCGCCAACCAAACGCTTCCGTTCGTCCTTCCCGACGGCCAAAAGGGCGTGGTGCTGTCGAACATGCACGCCGACGAGCGCAAGGGCGAGGTGCCGCACTACGCGCGGTTTTTCGAGGGCCTCGGCTACGCCGCGCATCCGCTCGACGCCGCGCTCGGCGACTTCGAGGGGATGGGCGATGCGCTCTGGCACGCCGGGAGGCGGCTGCTTTGGGGCGGCTACGGCTTCCGCACCAGCCTCGACGCCTACGAACGGATTTCGGCGCTGACCGACGCGCCGGTGCTGGCGCTCGAACTGCGCGACCCGGACTTCTACCACCTCGACACGTGCCTGAGCGTGCTCGACGACGAGACGGCGCTCTACTACCCCGGCGCGTTCACCGCCGATGGCGTGGCGCTGCTGCGGGCCTTCTGGCCGCGCCTCGTGGAAGCCCCCGCCGACGACGCCCGCGAGCGCTTCGCCTGCAACGCCCACTGCCCCGACGGGCGGCACGTGCTCCTGCACCCCGGCAGCCGCGTCACCAACGCCCGGCTCCGCGAGGCGGGCTACGAGGTCGTGGAGATCGAAACCGGCGAATACCTCAAGTCCGGCGGCTCCGTGTTCTGCATGAAAGTCGTCTACTGGTGAGACGCGACGAGAAGACCCTAGCCAAAGCATCATGTCCCTTGTCGGCTGAAGCGATGGGTTACACGGCTCCGCTCAGTACGCATAAGAATGCCCTTCTGGAAGCATAGGAGCGCTCCAGTCCCCGTCGAAGCCTGCCAGCACCTCGGCACTTGCCGGGTCTTGGTAGAGGATGCCCGTTCGTACGTCCAGTGTCGTCACGCCGTCAAGCATCAGCATCCCCGGTGCTACGAACCCGAAGGCATCGCTCCCTATGCCTCCCGGTCGCTTCCCCGAGGACACCAGCGCCAACGTGGCCGTTTCGCGCACCTCGAACCAGTCGTGGTCACGGTTCGACATATACAACCGCCCCGCGTCTACCGCCAACACGTCGGCCATCGTCGGAGCGGACGCAGTCTGGCGAAGCCCTTCTTTCGTCACGCGAAGCAACGAAGTGTGCGATGGGCCTGGGCCGAGAAAAAGCGCCTCGCTGTCAAAGGCGAAACGTCCTACATCCACGCTGCGCTCTCTCACAACACCGCTCTGCGCATCGATCTTGAAGAGGCTGTCGGCTGGACTGCGGCTGCTACGCGCTGCTACCACATAAAGCCACGGCCCCCATCTGTGCATCGGACGTTCTATGCCAGCGCCTACATCTCCCAGTTCGGTGAAAAGGGTGGCCTCGCACCGCGCTGCATCGGTGGCGCACGCCTTTGCCACGCGACCAATGCCTGCGCTGAACCCGTTGCGCCACGCATACAGGTACACCCAATCGCCCGACACCAGCACATCCCCCACCGACGTGAGCGACCCCGGAAGCTCTATGCGTCGCACCACGTTTGCCGCATGAGGGTCGATCACGTAGAGCGCACGGTTGACCGAGCGTGCATTGCCAGAGAACCGGTCGGGCGCGGCCAACCACACGAAGCCGTTCGCGTCCACCTGTGCCGACGTGGCAAGAAGGCCTGTCGTTTCGAGGCGGCGCACAAAGCGAGGCGGTCGGTCTGGGCCAGTGCCCGGGTCGAACAAGTGGATGTCCCCCGCAGCCATCACAACGCCAAAGCGGGCATAATCGGCGCGACTACCGGGCTGAGGCGCGTTGCCATACCGGACGAGGGGAAGCGTGTCGCCCTCAGCAAGAGGTGCTTCGGCAGCGGTGTCGCACCCAGCCCCCGCTATCGCGACGATACAGAGCGCAAGCAAAAGGGCAGCAAGCGTACGCATTTCGGATCGGACAGACAGGAGCGTGGAATGTTTCACGACTTGTGGTAGCTGTACACAATCGTCGTCTTGTCGCTTTCGTCCAGCGTGTTGGGCGAGACCCAGAAGGTAAAGAACCAACCGTCAAGGTCAATGCCCTGCTCGTCGTAGGCCTTCCACACGAGCAGCGAGCAGTACCACTCGTCCGACTCGGTTTTGATGGCAGCGAGAGAGTAGCGCTCTCCGCGCTGATCCATCGCATACTCGACCGCATCGAGGCGGTTTGCCCACGAAGCGTCCCGCACGTACATCACGTTGGAGTTTTTGAGCGCGCCGATGCCGTCTTGGTAGAACCACGAATCGGCCCTGCGCTCCAGCACGTCCTGACTGTACGGTTTCGGCAGGTTGTCTGCATCTCCTTGCGCCTCGATGCTTTTGGTAAGATCGTTGCGACACATGCTCCTCCACCCCGGCAGCCGCGTCACCAACGCCCGGCTCCGCGAGGCGGGCTACGAGGTCGTGGAGATCGAAACGGGCGAGTACCTCAAGTCCGGCGGCTCCGTGTTCTGCATGAAAGTCGTCTACTGGTAAGACGCACTGGACAGGCCGTACTCATCGGCCTTGCCGATGCCGACTGGAGCGAGCCGCGCAGGCCCCGGTTTCGCCCACGCGCCCAGCCGCATAACAACCAAGATCTACTGCAACACGCGGCGGAGCGGTTGGACGAAGCTGCGGAAGGGTGTTAGACGAGCCGAGAACACCTGCGCCCTGCGTCAGAGTGCAGACGCGGGTTACACCGCCTCGTGGGGACGAAGGGCGGAGTAGAGATAGAGCAGAGTACGCTTGGCAATGCCGACGAGTTGGTCGAAAGTGATGACCTCAACTCGGGATCCGTATCCGTTGAACGAGCGCAACGCCATTTGCTGAGCAGCGTTACCGTTCCGCCCGATGATGAGCTTCGCCCGGACTTTGAAAGGATCCTCGTTGTCTCTCCGGTAGATGTCGTCTCGACTGGCATCGATCAGATCGAGGTAGTTGCGAACCTGACCCATGGCTTTTGACAACTCAGACCCACAGTAATAGCAATCGTGGGAGCTGTCGTGCCGGAACAACGCCCTCCCTTCAATGGGTGTCTTGATTTCAATCAACTCGATGAATCCGTCGGTCGTCCGTCGAACGATGAAGTCTTGTTCCTCATCACGAGTCAACTTCCGTGTTGGAAGAAGTGCACTGTACTCACTCCCGAACATCCACGGATTGTCTTGCAGGAGGGACTGAAACTCCTGCTCCCGTACATCGGACTTGCTGACTAAAGCGGTCAGCTTGTCGAATGCCTGCCTGTAGGTCGCGAGATTGAGGGCAGCCGCTGCCTCCGCAAACAGCTTCGGGTCTTCCGCTGCACGGGCGAGGAGCGACTTCAAGAGGTCACGGTCGTACGAAATCTCGCTCAGCACGTCCGCCAGCGTGTCAATCTTCCCTGATGCAGACAGGTCACTTAAAAAGCTGACGAGCGCTTTCTTACTGATAGCGTCGGGGGCCCCTACGACGACGAAGTCGCCAGATTCATTCGGAATCGTACCGCTTCGAGCAGCAACGGCGAAGTCGATGAGCTTCTGGATCTCGTCTGTCTTCTCACTCGACAGGGTGAGCGAGTGCTCCGCCTTCTCGACGAGTCGGCCACCAGACTTCTGATATGACTTGATCGAGATGGAGTCAAACTTGACTTCGCCCGTGTTTCTGCTCTTAACGACGATGTAGATGGCCTCTTTCTTCGACCGAGGCCCCTCGCTCAACGTGACCGAATTCACTCGGTCGAGGTCTGGTTTTCGTGAGCTGTCAACTTTCGTTGCCCGCACTGAGATTGCCGCTTGCGAAGCTTGCTCCCTGTCGCCGTTAGTCATAGCAAAAAGTCAAAGCGGCATGACCAGAATTACACGCAGCGGGGCGCTGCGTAGGGGCGATAGTACGACACAGCAGGCTGCCTTCAACACGCGGCTTGCCTCTTTTTTCTCGACCCTGCCAAGGCACGCCCGCTGTGTGTTCGCGGATACGTGGCGAACAGCCCTTGTGCAGCGCTCCGGTGCGGGCGCGTGTGAACCGTCCGGGAACGGGCGGAGCCGCGCCGGGCCCCGGCGTACCTTTCGGGATTCTGCCGCGCCCGATGCCTGCTCCCGCCGCCCCGAAGGTCCCTGCCCGCCCGAAACGTCCTGCCTCGTCGAAGATGGCGCTGCCGAAAACCGTCGGCGCGGACGAACTGCCCGGCCTGCTCGACGCGCTGCTGCTGCCGCGGGCCATCGAGGAGCGGATGCTCAAACTCATCCGCCAAGGGCGCGTCTCCAAGTGGTTCTCCGGCCTCGGCCAAGAAGCCATCGCCGTCGGGTGCGCGTGGGCGCTTGAGCCGCAGGATTACCTCCTGCCGATGCACCGCAACCTCGGCGTGTGGACGACGCGCGGCCTGCCGCTGCGCCGCCTGCTCTGCCAGTTGATGGGCCGCACCGGCGGCTACACGAACGGTCGCGACCGCACCTTCCACTTCGGCCTGCCCGAGAAGCGGATCGTCGGGATGATCTCGCACCTCGGCGCGATGTGGCCGGTGGCGTGCGGCCTCGGCCTCGCGTCCACGCTGAAAGCCGCGTCCCCGGCAGAGAGCGGCGAGCCGTTCGTGGCGTGCGCGCTGCTCGGCGAAGGGGCCACCCGCGAGGGCGATTTCCACGAGGCGCTGTCGCTGGCGGCCATCTGGAAGTTGCCGGTGATCTTCGTCGTCGAAAACAACGGCTACGGCCTGTCCACGCCCACCCGGGAGGCCGTGCCGGTCGAAAACATCGCCGACGCGGCATCGGGCTACGGCATCGCCGGGGAGATCGTGGACGGCAACGACGTGCTCGCCGTGGTCGACGCCGTGCGCCGCGCCCGCGAACGTGCGCTTTCCGGCGACGGCCCGACGCTTCTCGAAACGAAGACGTTCCGGATGCGCGGCCACGAGGAGGCGTCGGGGACGAAGTACGTCCCGCAAGCCCTCTTCGACGAATGGGGGCCGAAAGACCCGGTGACGCGCTTCCTGAAACTCTGCCTCGACCGGAAACTGGTGACCGACTCCGACGTGGCGGAGAAGCGCAAGGCGCTTGACGAGGCCGTCTACCAAGACGCCGAGTACGCCCTCGCCCAGCCCGAAGTCGCGTCCACTGCCGAGGCCGAGACCGCCGACGTGTTCGCGCCGTCGCCCGACAGTTCTGAGCCGTCCGATGTGGGCTCCACCACCGACAAGCGCTTCCTCGACGGCGTCACCGACGCGCTGCGCGAGGCGATGGACGCCGACGCGCGCGTGGTGCTGATGGGGCAGGACATCGCGGGCTACGGCGGCGTCTTCAAGATCACCGAGGGCTTCCTCGACCGGTTTGGGGCCGACCGGGTGCGCAACACGCCAATCATGGAGTCCGGCGTGCTCGGCGCGGCGATGGGCCTTGCGCTCGAAGGCTTCCGGCCGGTGGTGGAGATGCAGTACGCGGACTTCATCACCTGCGGCTTCAACCAGATCGTCAACAACCTCGGCACGACGCACTACCGCTGGGGCGCGCCGCTGAACGTGACGATCCGCGCGCCGTTTGGCGGCACCATCGGGGCCGGGCCGTTCCACAGCCAAGCGATGGAGGCGTGGTTTGTGCACGCGCCGGGCCTGAAGGTCGTGGTGCCCGCCACCCCCGCCGACGCCAAGGGGCTGCTGCTGGCGGCGATGGACGACCCGAACCCGGTGCTGGTCTTCGAGCACAAGGCGCTGTACCGGGGCCTCAAAGGGCCGATTCCGGACGCGTCGCACCGCGTGCCGCTGGGCAAGGCGCGCATCGCCCGCGAGGGCCGCGACCTCACGCTCGTCACCTACGGCATCGGGGTGCTGTGGGCCGAGGAAGAGGCCGCGCACTGGGCCGCGCAGGGCCGCGAGATCGAGATCGTGGACTTGCGCACGCTCAAGCCGTGGGACCGGGAGACGTGCCTCGCAAGCGTCGCCAAGACGAACCGGCTCGTCGTGCTGCACGAGGCGTGGCGCACCGGCGGCGTCGGAGCCGAAGTGACGGCGGAACTCTGCGAGGCGGCCTTCGAGCACCTCGACGCGCCGCCCGTGCGCCTCGGCGCGCTCGACACGCCGATTGCCTTCTCGAAAGACATCGAGATGCCGGTCTTTTCGGCGAAGGCGCGGCTGCGCGACGCCGTGGCGCGGACGCTGGCGTTCTGACCGGGCTTACAACGCCTCTTCTTCGCGCTCGTCTTCGGAGCGGCTGGCCTCCCACGCATCGTGCGCCTTCACCGCCGCCTCGTCGAGCGAGAGGCTGGGGTGCGGGCCGTTGTCGGGCAGCACCGCCGCATCGCCTCCGATGCCCGGCTCGGCGGGATTGGGCGGCAGCTCGCCCGCGTCGTCGGCGTCGGATAGGTTTTCCGGGACGGGAACGTTCGGGTTCTCGGAAGACGGTCGCAGCGGATCCATGGCCAAGGCAGGCAAAGCGAATCTCCAAGATGCAGCCGCATGGCGCGCCCGTGGCCTTCCGTCTCGCAACGATCCGGTAGCGATCACCAGCCGAACGGACGATCCGGCGGGCTGGAAACCGACGTTGCCGGTGTAGCGACAAGGTCGGCGTAGCGCCGCCCGCGCTCGGAGAGCGTGTACGTCTCGCCGCGCCGCGTGAGGTAGCCGTTGGTGGCGAGGTAGCCGCGCCGCACCCGGTCGGAGACGCGGACGAGTTCGGGCTGGAAGACCAGCCGAGAGATCGGCGTGATGCGGGTGGGAAAGCCGGACTCGGTGAACGTAATCTCGTAGCCTTCGGGGATTTCGCCGGGCGAGCCTTCCAGCAGCCACGGGTAGCGCCCGACGATTTCGAGCGCTCGTCCGCCCGGCACTTCCACCACAAATGCCCACGGCTGGCGGCGCAGGAAGCCCGGAAGCCAGAGCGTCGGCTGGTTGCGGTAGGTGCGGTAGAAACTGGCCACGTCGAAGCCCGCGAGGTTGACGCCGTTCCACCGCCCGTGCACGTTGCGGTCGCGGGGGCTGTAGCGGCCCAGCCACGCCTCGAAACGGTCGGAGAGGTAGAGATTAAGCTCGAAATGCAGGTGGGCACGCCGCCGGTCGATGCCCGTGCCGGTGTAGCCGATGCGTCCGAGGCGCTCGCCGCGCCGAACGTATGTGCCCGGATAAGCGTCAACGTCCGACAGGTGGGCGTAGAGACCGTAGTACGGGCTTCCCTGCCAGTCGTACTCGACCACGACGTAGCGTCCGTAGGCCGAAGCGCTGGCGCTGCGGTTGACGTAGACGACGCGCCCATCGTCCACCGAGACGATCGAGTCGAGCGGCTCGCCGTCGAAATCGCGGAAGCGCGGACGGATGTCCATACCTTCGTGGAAGCGCGTGCCGACGATGCCTACGGGGGTTCGGACGAGGTTGCGGTGGAACCCGTACTGACCGCCTTCCCACGGGTTCGACGCCTCGCCGTCGAAGTTGCGGTCGGTGTACATGTAAAACCCTGCTCCGTCGCCGTAGAAGAGGGCGTCGTTCGAAGTTGGGAGAATCACCTCCATCGGCTGAGCCGTGGCCGCCAGCGGCACCAACAGAGCCAGCGCAAAACGCATCCACATCGTCGTCACAGGTTCGTCCTCGGTCAGTTCATTCGGGCGTTTTTCAGGCGGTAGTACATCCCCATCGGATCGTCGAGGAGCAGTTCCAGTTCGCCCGTGAGCGTGAGCGGGTCGTAGGTAAACGGCGCGGCGCGGTCGAGCCGCACCTCAATCATCGACTCGGGGCCGCCGGGCATGCAGTAGAAGCACCCGGCCACCGGGTTGGCCGACAGCACGAAGTGCGACTGTGCGCCCTGTTCTTCGATGGGCAGCATAAAGCCTTGCACGCGCACCCGCTGCCCGTTCAGGCGCTGCACCGCCGGCTCGAAACGCGGTTCAAACTTGGCCCCGGTGCGCACCAGCCGCACCTGCGCGAGCGTCTCCCACGACACGGCGGTTTGGGCCACAGCGGGCGTGGCGATACAAGCGGTAAGGACAGCAATCGCGAGAAGGCGGCGCATCGGGCTGGGAGGCAAAGCAGAGGAATAACGGTGCGGCAGCGACGGGATTGTACGGAAGTGCAACGCGACGGGTCCACGAGGCTGAAAACTACCGGACTTCGCCTACCTGCAACCGTGGAGTGCAAGGCGAGATCTCCGGCGGTAGCCTTCGGAGTCGATTGCGTTTCCAAACGCCCGGATGCGGCCCCTTCGTGCTGGCGGGCTGCGGTGGCATTCAGCCTTCGGCCAGCGTCGCCGCCACGTCGGAGCGGTAAGCACGCCACGCGGGCAGCAGCGCCGCCAGCACGCCCACGGCCAAAGCCGCCAGCGCCAACAGCGCCTCGGCGGGCAGAAACTGCGCGCCCGTGAGCCGCAGCCCTTGTGCCTGTGCCATCGCCCGACCGGCAACTTCGACGGCGGCATGCCCCAGCAGCAGCCCGAGGCCGACGCCCATCGCCGCCAAAAGCAGCCCTTCGATCACCAGCGACCGGAACACCGCGCTCCGGCTCGCGCCAAGCGTGCGAAGCATCGCCACATCGTAGCGCCGGTCTTCGAGGGCGCTGTAGAGCGTGACGAACAGGCTCAGCAGCGCCGTCGCCAAAAGCACCGCGCCAAACACCTGCAACGCTTGCGCGCCCACGCCGAAAAGCCGAAACAGCCGTGCCAGCTCAAACGCCGGCTGCGCCGCCTTAAGGTTCTCGATGCCGTCCACGGTGCGTGCAAACAGGTAGCCCGCCGCCGGTTTTTTGAGCTGCACGACGATGGCCGTGATCTCGCGCTCGGCCATCCGCAGCGAGTCAAGATGCGGATCGTGCGCCGCGCCGTCGTCCGCCGCGCCATAGTCATGGTCGTGGTTGGCCCAGACAGTCTCGATGGACGTGAGCACCAGCCGGTCGAGTACGGTGCCCGTCTTCCCCATAATGCCCACGACCGTCATCGGCGCGTCGGTGTGGGACGTGACGCCGCCGAGGCCGTGCGCCGACACGAACGTCCGCCCGACGGCCAGGCGCTGCTCCTGGGCTACGTCGGCCCCGACCACCGCCTCGCGCACGCCCTCCCAGAGCCGCCCGTCGTTGACCGTTGCGCCGTAGAGATCGAGGTACGCCTGCGTCGTCCCAACGATGGCGTGCCCGGCGTAGGTGTCGCCAAGGGCCATCGGGACGGCCCGCCGCACCGCCTTGCTCTCCAGCACAAACCGTGCGTCCTTCATTCGCACATTTCCCGTCGGCGCATCGAGGTGGTAGACGGCCGAGAGGACGAGTTGCAGCGGGCTGCCCTTGGCCCCCACGACGAGGTCGATGCCCGCCGCATCGCGTTCGAGGCGCTCTTCGAGTTGACGCGACGCCAGCAGCAGCACCACAATCGTCGCTACGCCGAGCGCCATCAGCACGACGTTTAGCGCCGCCGTGAGCGGGCGGCGGCGGAGGTAGGATAGGCTGAGGGCGAACACAGACGCAGGGGCTGAAAACAAACAGCACGGCCTCGGAGGCCGTCACCGCACAGAAGAGCGCGACGCCAACTGGGCCGTGACGAAACGAAGGACGTGGCGTCGGTATCCAGCAGGATCGTAGCTCAGGAAATCCACATAGCGTGCCTGTTCTACCCACCAGATCGTCTTCGGAGCCGGAGCAGCGGCGTACAAACGACGGGTTTCGTCGGCGGTGGTATGCTCGTCGTGCGTGCCCGCCACGATAAGAAGTGGAACGCGAACCTTCCGAATCGCCTCAACAGGCCGGAGATCGCGGGGCTGCACGCCAATTCGGAGGGGCAGTTGCTGCAAAAGCAGGGGCGTCAGAAGCGCGGCCGGGCGTCCCCCGTAGAGCCGAAGCCGGTTGCGCGTAGCCGCCTCGATATCGGAATAAACGGCCTCCAGCACAAGCGCATCGGCCCCCAGATCAGGCTCTGCAAGAAGCGCGGCAGCCCCTCCGAGCGAGACGCCCACCACGGCAACGGGCTGGCCGGGAAAGGCTGTCCGTGCGTACGCCACCGCCGTTTGGGCGTCGTAGCGTTCGCGGGCCCCGTACGCGATGTGCTCGCCCGTGCTCTCGCCGTGGGCTTGCAGATCTACGGCCACCGTGGCAAACCCCGCCTCGTGAAACAGGCGTATCCGATCCACCACACCGAGGCGGTTGCCGCGCACGCCGTGGAGCAGCACCACGGTTCCGCAGCCGCATGTGCCCGGTGCCGCCCAGCCTACCAGTTGTGCCCCCGCGGCGCTTCGAAGCGAGATCTCCGAAGCACCGATCCCAGCGGGCGGCGCACCCACCCGTGCTCGCGCCGGCTGGGCGAGCCAGCCTCCCAGCCCCCACACTCCGACGCCAAACAGTACCAGTCCCCCAGCAAGACCGCCGAGGGAACGCAGCAACCAACGGGCGGGCGAAGACACTAACGTAGCGGTAAAAAATCGACCGGATTACAACGCCAACACGCGGTCAAAACGGTCGGCAATGCGGCGGTCGTGCGTGGCGACGACGAGCGTCGCGCCCACAGCGGTGGCCTCGCGGACGAGCAGGTCGGCGACGGTCTGGGCGCGGTCGTCGTCGAGACTGGCCGTTGGTTCGTCGGCAAGCAGTAGGCTCGGGCGGTGTCCAACCGCACGGGCAATGACGACACGCTGCCGCTGCCCGGTAGACAGGCTTGCCGGGTACGCGTCGGCCTTCCCCGCCACATCGAGGCGGCTCAGAAGCTCGCTCGTTCGGGCTGGATGGGTGCTGCCGGTGGCGAGACGCTGCGCGAGCGCGAGGTTTTGCGCCACCGTGAGCGTCTCGAACAGGTGGAGACGTTGAAACACAACACCCACATTGGCTCCACGCCAGCGGTCGCGGTCGGCCTCGGGCATCGCCGTGAGGTCGCGGTCGTCCACCGCGACCATCCCCTCGGTGGGGCGCAGCAGCCCGGCCAAGATGTGCAGCAGCGTCGTCTTGCCGCTCCCCGACGCGCCGAGCAACAGCAGATGCTCCCCGTCCTCCACATCGAGGGCGGGCAGTTCGAGGACGGTCTGGCCGTCGTAGGCGTGGCGGAGGTCGCGGACGTGGATCATGGAGGAGAATACGCCCCCCCCACAGGCTTCGTTCTTGGTGTATGGCCCCGAAGACTCCATCGGACTGCTGATAGACGACTTGATTGAGCGCAGGCCACCGAGCTTGCGTTTACCGACGGTCGGTCCCGCGTGCACGTCACCCGTGCTGCAAAGGCTTAGGCGTAGGGTCCCGGAGTGAAGCGGGTGGGGGCTTGACAAGGGCATTCGGCCACATTCCGCGTCCGTTTCATCCGCTCTATGTGCCCTAACCCGCCGAGGTGGAGTGGAGAAGTTCCTCTACGCCATCTTACCATGGGGTGGTACACCTAACAATTACTCGTCTAAACAGAGAAAAAGGTGTTCCTGTTGAGATCAGAGCGACGAAACGAGCGCGTGCACCCTACCTTCGCACCGGGCATCTTCGACGCTCTTCCCTACGCATATGTGCCAGCCGCTTCCCAACCGACGAGACGCGCTCAAGGCCGCGCTCGCCGTCACCGCCGGATCTCTTCTCGCCGGGCGCATCGCCCTTGCCGAAGCCGTCGTCACTCCAGCAGGCCCGCAGGGCACCTACGCGCTCCCGCTCGCGTCGTATCCCACGCTGCGCAACGTGAACGGCTCGGTGGTCGCCACGATTCCGGGTGCCACCGGCATCCAATCGCGGCTGGTCGTGACCAAGACCGGCACGACGACCTACGCCGCCATCACCGCGACCTGCCCGCACGAAGGCTCTACCCTCGGCACGTACAGCGCCATCACCCAGCGCATCACCTGCCCCAACCACGGCGCGCAGTTCTCGCCCACCGGCACATGGCTTGGCGGACAGGATACGTCCAACGCGACGGCCTATACGGCCGTGCTTGACGCCGCCGCCGACGTGGTGCGCATCACGCTCTCCACCATCACGGCCAACGAGGACGACGAAGCCGTAGCGGCCCTCGGCCTCACCGCCGCGCCGTCGGTGGTGCGCACGTCCACGACCGTGCGCTTCCGCCTCGCCGCGCCCTCGCCGGTGCGGCTGTCCGTGTACGACCTGCTCGGCCGCGAGGTCGCCGTGCTGCTCGACACACCATCGGCCTCCGGCGACGTGTCCGCGACGTGGGACGCATCGACTGCCACCTCGGGCGTGTACATCGTGCGCCTGCAAGCCGGCACGCTTCGCACGCAGACAAGCGTGCGCGTGACTCGCTGACCCCGGTTTGCCGCCCTGCCGTCGCCGTTCGCGCACGATGGGCATCGACTCTCGCACCACCCTCTGCGCGGACTCCCTCCAACCTGCTCGCCGCCATGTCCAACACCTCTCGCTCTGCCGACGCCGACCTGTCGCGCCGTCGTTTCCTCGTCCACGGCTGCACCGCCGCCGCGCTCATCGGCCTCGGCATTCCGCTTTCCGCGTGCGACAGCGGAGGCAGCGACACCCCCGACGGCATCACCGTGTCCGGCAACACGATCACCATCGACCTGACGAAGGCTACGGCGCTGGCCTCGGAGGGCCGCGTGCAGACGATCTCGTCGGCCAAAGTCATCGCCGTAAACGTGGGAGGGATGATCTACGCCTACACCAACGAGTGCCCACACGAGCACCAAACCGTGTCGCAATACACGAGCGGCTACCTTGTCTGCCCGACGCACAACTCGGTGTTCAGCGCCACGACGGGGGCGTTTGTGGAAGGCCCATCGGGCGTTGGGCCGCTGACCAAGTACAGCGCCACGAAATCCGGAAACACCGTCATCATCACCAAAGCCTGATGCGCCGCCTTTTGCTTCTGGCCGTCACCTTGGCGGCAACCACGGGCGCGATGGCCGCGCCGGACACGACGCTCGTTGTGCCTTCGTCTCCCGCTTTCGCCGTCGAACCATCCGTCCTTGATAGCGCGGAGGTGGGTTTTCGGCACATGACCGAAGCGCCCGACGTGCTGGCCCTGCCCGACCCGTCGGCGCTGGGCCGCATGGGCGACGCGGTGACGCTCCCTTCGCTCGCGGACACCGACCTTCCCGGCGCTTCCGATGTGCGCCCGGTCGTGTTTGAACCGGCGACCCAGGTCGACGCAGATGGGGAGCTTGCCCCGGCCGACAGCCTCGTGCTGCCCGCTCGGATGCCGTTTTACACGCGGATGTTCTGGGGGCGACACGGGCTGATCCGTACACTCGGCCTCGCACCCTCGTCGCGGCGCGGCGAGTTGGAACTGCGCCGGTCGATGCTCACCTGGCACCAGCGGATGGGACTTGTCACATGGGCGGCCTTTACCGGGCAGTTCGTGATGGGCGAGATCATGGCCGCCGACCCGCAAAAACGCGGCGACTTGAGCGACCTCCACCGCGCGACGGGCTACACCACGTTCGCCCTCTACATGGGCACGGCGTCGCTGTCGCTGGGCGCACCTCCGGGACGCCGCTACTCCAACAGGTTTAGCTCCACGAAGCTGCACAAGTACCTCGCGATCATCCACTTCTCCGGCATGGCGGCCACGCCGCTCCTCGGCGCGTGGGTGGCGGAAGGCTCCGGTACCAGCTACGACACCCGGCTGAATACGCACCAGTGGGTGACGCGCGTTACCTACGCGGCTTACTCGGCAGCCTTGGCCACGATGTACCTCCTGAGATGAACGTCAGAACCCTCCTCCTCTCCGTCCTGCTGCTCGCCCCTGTCGCGGCCCACGCCCAGCGCATGACTGGCACGATGGACAGCCGCCGCAGCACCCTCGCCTACGCCGCCCACCACCCCACGCACGACTGGCGCGCCACGTCGCGCAGCGTCACGGGCACCGTCGCGTTCGACCCGGCCACCCCATCGGGAGCCTCGGTGACGATGCGTGTGCCCGTTGAATCGTTCGACAGCGGCAACGACAGCCGCGACGACCACATGATCGACGCCGTGAAGGGCGACGATTTCCCCACCATCGTCTTCACCTCCAGCCGCGTGGTGCCCACCGCGTGGACCCGCTCCGCCGACGGCTGGAGCGGCGTATGGCAGGTGACGGGAGGTATGCAGTTTGCCGGCCGAACCGTCGAAATGACGCTTCCGGTGCGCGTGGCGGTGCGCGGCACGTCCTTCTCCGCCACCTCGCAGTTCCCGATCTCGATCACCGCCTTCGGCATCCGCCCGCCGTCGCTGCTGGGCCTTGCCATGCGCGACAACGTGGAGATCACCGCCACGCTGGCAGCAACGCTTCGCTGAGCGGGCGACGGTCTACGCCTCGGGCTTCGACATCCGCGCCAGCATGGCCACAAGCCCCTGCACAAGGTCGGCGTTGCGCGCGGCCAACAGCGGCGTGACGACCTGGGCGAACCCTCGGAAGGCGCGTAGAAAGGCCGCCAGCTCGTCCAGACGCTCGCGCAGTTGCGGATCGGACGCGCCGGTCTGCGCCCGGAGCGCGTCGAGGCGCTCCAGCGCGGGGCGGATTTCGAGCGCCTCGCGCTGTTCGAGGATGCGACGGGTGATCTCCCACATGTCCTTCTCGGCCTCGAAATAATCTTTCCGCGATCCGTTTGGGCGGACTTTACGGACGAGGCCCCACGCCACAAGCGAGCGCAGGTTGGTGTTGGCGTTGCCCCGCGAGATCGCCAGCCGCTCCATCAGCGTGTCGGTATCGAGCGGCTCCTCGGTGACGTAGAGCAGCGCGTGCAGCTGCGCCATCGTTCGGTTGATGCCCCACGCCGACCCCATATCGCCCCACAGGGAGACGAACGCGTCTTGGACGGGATCGAGCACAGGTTCGAAGGGTGGAGCAGCCATGGCCAGCAGTAGGGTTGTCTGAAAAACGGCCAAAGCGGTGTACGGTTCGGCAATATCGGCAGGATCGTCGTACCTTTATCTGCTTGATGCCTTTGCCAATGACGCCTACGCCCATCACGCTGCTCACCGACTTCGGCTCCCGCGATGCGTATGTGGGGGCGATGAAGGGCGTGCTTGCGTCGCTCGCGACGGGGCATCCGACGGTGGATCTTACGCACGAAATCGCACCGCAGGATGTGATGGAGGGCGCGTTTGTCTTGCGCGAAGCCTACGCCTTTTACCCGCTGGGCACCGTCCACCTCGCCGTCGTGGATCCGGGCGTAGGCACGGAACGTCGCGCCATTGCGATGCACGCCAACGGCCACACGTTCGTGGGGCCAGACAACGGCCTGTTCGCCTTGGTACTGGGCGACGATCTTCCCGACGAGGTCGTCGTTCTCGACCGCCCCGAGGTCTGGCGTGTGCCTAACCCAAGCGCCACCTTTCACGGCCGCGATGTGTTCGCCCCGGTGGCTGCCCGGCTTGCACGCGGCGCAACGCTCGCGGACGTGGGCACGCCGATTGACGCGATGAAGGTGCTGCGCTGGCCGCTGCCGCTGCTCGACCGCGACGGCGTTCGCGGGCGCGTGGTGCACCTCGACCGGTTCGGCAACGCGGTGACCAACATCGCCGTAGACGAGCTGATGCGCCGGCGCAACGGGCGCAAGATGGCCTGTGTGGCAGGCGGCGAGATCCTGCGCGGCCTGCGCCGCACCTACTCCGACGTGGCCCCCGGCGAACCGCTGCTGCTCGCCGGAGCGGGCGGGATGGTTGAGGTGGCCGTGCGTAACGGCAACGCCGCCGATCTGCTGGGCTTGGAGCGCGGCTCCTCGGTGTCGTTTCAGTTTGCAGATCACGAAGAAGACCTGCCCGGCTTTCGGCGGCTGAGCCGAAGTGGCGGCCACGGGTTTCCCGGCATGGACGCCACGGCCTGAACGTTTCGGCACGGCGCGGCGTAGAATCGCGGCCCGCTGCTGGCCTTTTGCCCGCTGTCCAACGCCGCTGCCGTGTACACGTCGCTCCTCGCCCACCTCGACGCGCTCTACGCGTTTGCCCAGCTGCTCGCCCCCGACCCGGCGGCGGCGGCAGAGCTTGTGCGAAGCACCTACGCCCGCGCGTTTGTGCATCCGCATCCCCCAGACGGAACGGCGGACGACGAGCGGGCCTGGTTGTTTGGGTTGATGCTGGAGGAGCAGCAGGCCGAACAAGCCGGGGCGCTGCCGTCGGCGTTTCTGCCCAGCGATACGCCTCCGCTTCCCGAAGGCGCGCTCGACGCTACCCGCCAACGCTACGCCGAAGCGCTCGCGGCGCGGCTGCTGCCGTCGGCGCTCGTCACGCTCGACGAGCAAAGCCGCCTGCTGCTTTCGCTCGTGGAAGTCTCGGCGTTCACGCCCGCGTCGGGCGGGGCGTTGCTGGGCCTCGCCCCCGAAGAAGCCCTCCGCGTCTACGAGCGTGCCCATGCCGAGATTGCCCGAAGCCTGCGCTTCGCGGCCGCCCCGCACGAACAGCCGCTGCTCGACCGCGTGCTGGACACCGCGTCGTTCGACGACCTGCTCGAAACGGCCCTCGAAGCCGACCTCGAACCCACCCCACCCACGCTTCGCGCGATGATTCCGGTGCCGGAACCGCCTTCGGGGGCGGTCGTCACGGAGGGTCGCACGCGGTCGTGGCCCACGGCGCTCTGGGCGCTGCTGCTCGTCGTGGGCGCGGGCGTCGCGGGCTACCTCGCCACCCGAAGCGCCACGCCCGAACCCCGCCCTGTCGACCTGATCGCTGCCGCCGCCGACGATGCGCCCCGCGCCGACGTGCTCCTCCGCACCGACGAGGTGGCCGTGGCCGAACGCTTTGCGCTCGACCATGTGGGCTGGCGCGTGGCCGTGCCGCAGATCGACGGCATGACGCTTGCAGGCGTGGGTGTACGCGAAGTCGTGCCCGGCGTGGCCGTGCCGGTCTTCGTCTACCAAAACCGCACCGAACGGGCCACGCTCTACGGCTTCGACTACCACCTGCTCGACCAAGCCAGCACGCGCCTACGCCTGGACCGCGACGTGTTCGACCAGATCGAGGACGACCGCCACTACGAAGTGCACGACCTCGGCTCCACCAGCGCGATTCTCTGGCGCGACCGCGACGACATCCTCGTGCTCGTCACCCGTGGCGACGCCAACGACCTGCGCCTGCGCATCGTGCGGGCGCTCTCGCAAGGCGGTACACCCGGCATCCAAGGCTGACCGTTAGCGGACGGTGACGCGCACGGCACGTCCACCGCGCCCAACGGCCACGAACGTCCGGTCGTCCACCCGCGTAGCGCTCCACAGGTCGGCGCGGACGAGCAGCCGCCACGTCTGCCCGCCGTCGGCGGAGGCGGCGAGGCCGTCGGGGCCAGTCGCTACGAGCGCCTTCGGGCTGGCGGCAAGACCGTACACCCGCTCTATCGGCAGCGGCGGCATAGGAAGCCATGTGTTCGTTTGTGCTTGATCGTCTCCTGCTGGCCGCTGAATCCGTGTTTGTACGCGGTTCACGCCCGAGGCAATCGTTTGACGATCCGCACGAAACAGCGTGACTCCGCTGTCCGCGCCGAGCAAACCGGCGAACACCGCATCGCCTTGTTCAACCACGCTGCTCACCCCGACCATCGGCTCATCCGACACGACCGGCACGGTTGTTTGCTTCCAACCTTCCTCCGCCCAGATTCCGACACGCGATTTGGGCAGGGTGCTTCCGGGTTGGTTGAACGCAACGAGCCACTGTCCGTTGAGATAGGCCGCGCACGTCCCTGAAGACGCAAAAGCGCCGGTTCCGGCAGGAACGCTATAGGTACGGTCTTCCGTCACGTCCCGCCACGTCCCGCCTCCGTCGGATGTAGCGACGATCGGCAAACGGTGCGGCACGCCGAGGTCGGCGGAGAGCGGCACGGCGTCGGAGAAGGCGAAGCCGGTCTGCCCGTCGAAGGCCATGCAGTCGTAGAAGGCACGGGGATCGGGATTCGTCCAGCGCAGCGCCCACGTCGCGCCGCCGTCGTCGGTGGTGTAGACGCGGGAGGCCGTGCCGGGGCCGATGCTGAGCAACACGGCGCGGCGGGCGTCGAACGCCTCCACATCGCGGAACTGTAGGGTGTCGGCGTCCGGAACCGTGCCGGTCGTCCACGAGCGCCCGCCGTCGAGCGACCGTGCCCACGCGCCGTTGGTCCCGGCCGCCCAAACGACACCGTTTCCGGCGGCGTCGAGGCCGATGAGGCGGGCCGTCGTCCCCGTCGCCACCGAGTCCACCGCAAACGAGACGGCCGGGGCGGCCGGCGGCGTGGCGGTACGGCAGGCCGCGAGCGGGAGCAGGGCGAGAACAGCGAGCAGGCGGAGCATCGGCGGCGGGCGTTTTCGCCAAGATACCGCTCAGCGCAGCGGGGCCGCCAAGAGCGCGTAGCGGCGGCGGACGTGCCCGGGCGTTGTCTCGCACAGCCGCCGGGCGTCGGATTCGGGCACGAGCGCGTGGACGACGCGCCGGAATCCGTGGGCATGGGCGTGGGCGGCGAGCGTGCACAGCAGCCAGCAGTCGAGCCGGGGCCACGCGGCTGCGGCGGCGATGGCACGAATCACCAACGTCTCGCCATCGGGGTCGGGCAGGCCGAGGCCGAAGCCCACCATCGCCCCGTCGGCGTCTTCGATCACGAGGGCGAAATCGTCCGCAACGAGATCGCGATACGGCCCGACGGTGGCTGCAAACAGCGAGGACGTGAGCGGGACAAAGCCGGGACGGCCCGCGAAGGCGTGTTCAAGCAGCGGGTGAAGGCGGCGCAGATCGGCACTCGTTGGCGTAAACGAGCGCAGGCGCAAACCATCGGGCAGTTCCGCGCCGGGAAGCGTCCCGGCAAGTGCATGTTCGATGGAGGCGTAGTAGGCGACGGGCGAGAACCCGGCGGCGCGGAACGCAAACGGCCACCACGACGGCGTATCAACATCAAGGTCGAACGGATCGCGGGTACCGGGTGCCGTGACCAAGCGGTGCCGCCCCCACATCGAGGCGTCGAGAGGGCCGAGCGCGTAGGCGCATCCAGCGGCGTGAAGACGCAGGCACGCATCTTCGAGCAGCGCCACGAGCACGTTTTCGTTGGCCGCTTCGATCTGCCCGATGGCCCCGGCCGGCCGGTCTTTCCACGTCAGGCCGTGGTTCCACCAGAGCGCGCATGCGGCCTCGCCTCCAAACCGAACCAGCACCTCGTCGGGTGGAGCGACGGGTGCCAGACGAACAGAAGCATCGGAGGAAACAGGGCGGCCCATGCCGGGGGTGTACAATGCGAAACGGCAAAACTTGCGGCCTTCTTCGCGCTGAATGGTACGGCAAAACAAGGGCTTACGGGTCGCTTGGCCGCTACGCATAGCACCTTATACCCAGCCCGTAACGTCTGCGAACCCGCTCCCGTCCGGCTCAAGCAGGTGGCCTCTGTGCGCCGCCCTCGAATTCAGACGGCACCACCCCAAACTGCTCGCGGAACAGCCGGGCAAAATGCGACGGCGACATCCCGACGGCGTACGCCACTTCCGATACGTTGCCGAAGCCGCTGCCGAGCAGATCGGCAGCGCGGCTCAGGCGGATGAGACGGACGAACTCGGCGGGAGACACGTCCACGAGGGCGCGGAGCTTCCGTTCGAGTTGGCGGCGGCTCAGGCCCAGCGCGTCGGCGAGCGCGTCCACGCCGAAGTGCTCGTCGACCAACTCGGCTTCGACGACAGCTTTAGCGCGGGCCACGAACGCTTCGTCGGCAGAGGTGACGGCCACCGGCGACGCCGTTGTGGCGAGGCGACGGCGCTCGTCCTCCGACGGCGCAGCCAGCGCCTGCCCGAACCGTTCGCGCAACCGTCGCTGGCGTTCCAGCAAGTTCTCCACGCGCACACGCAACTCGTTGGGCTGGAACGGCTTGGCAAGGTAATCGTCCACTCCAGCCCGCAGCCCGTCGAGGCGGGACTCGTCGCCCGCTTTGGCCGTGAGCATCACCACGGGGATGTGGTCGAGTGCCGGATCGCGCCGCAGCGCTTCTATCAATCCCAGGCCGTCGAGGCGGGGCATCATCAGGTCTGAGACGACGAGGTTGGGAACGAGGTCGCGCGCCACATCGAGTGCCGCCGCGCCGTCCTCGGCTTCCACCACCGTGCCCAAGTCGGCAAGCACCCGCGCCACGAACGTCCGGATGTCCGGGCTGTCGTCCACGACAAGCAGCACCGGGCGGTCGTCGTCGGGAAGGGAGAACGGTTCGGCGGATGCCAGCGGCGTGTGACCGCGTTTGACCGTCGAGGACGGCAACGCCGCCGGGGCAGGCGCGAGCGCTTCGGGCGAAAAATGGGCCGACCCAAGCGGCAAGGATAGCTCAAACACCGACCCCAGGCCGGGCGTGCTATCCACCGACACGTCGCCGCCATGCAGACGCGTAAGCGCTTGGGCAAGCGGCAGGCCAAGGCCCGTGCCTTCGACGGCATCGTGGGCGCGGGCGCGGTGAAAACGGTCAAACAAGTGGGGAAGCTCGTCGGCGGCGATGCCCGTGCCGGTGTCGCGCACGCGGAGGCGTGCGCGGTTGTCGTCGGCGTGCAGGCTCACTTCCACAAACCCGCCCGGCGGGGTGAACTTGACCGCGTTGGCGACGAGGTTCAGGAGGGCGCGGTCGAGTTTTCCGGAGTCAAAGAAGACGGGCAGCTCGTCGCGGTCGGAGGCAAAGCGCAGCGCCAGCCCTTTGGCCTCGGCCATCGGCGCGAACCCCGCCACCGCACCTTGGACATAGGCCACGAGGTCGTTCTCCGAGACGTGCAGCGGCAAGTGCCCGGCTTCGAGGCGGGCGAGGTCGAGCAGTTCCGTGACGAGGCCGCGCAGCCGCGTAGCCGAGCGTTCAACCAGTTCCAGATCGGCACGGACGATCGGCGCAAGGTCTTCCTCGTCGAGCAGCCGTTGCACCGGCCCGGCGATCAGCGTGAGCGGCGTGCGCAGTTCGTGGCTGACGTTCTGAAAAAAGCGGCTGCGCATGTCGAGCAGCCGGGCGTTCTCGCGCCGCTTCTCGTCCAGCGTCTCGGCCTGCACAAACAGCCGCCGCACATAGCGTTCAAGGGCGTAGGCCGCGAACATCCCGACGCCGTTGGCCGTCGAGAAGAAGATGAGGCTGCCGACGAACCGTCCGACCGGAAGCTCGCGCACGAACAGCCCGACGAACACGTAGGCGACGACCACCGCCCACCCGACTGCCGTGGCCCACACAAACCGGAGTCGGAACAAGACATACGCCGCCACGATGAGCAGCGCCGGGCCGTTGAAGCCGAACCCCGATGTCACCGGGCCGGGGTCGATGGCCAACAGGTAAATCAGCCCAACGCCCGCAAGTGCCAGCACAATCGCGTAGACCGGCTGCCACACGCGGCGAAACCACGGGCGGTACGACAGCGCGAAGACGGCAAGGCCGAGTGCCCCGATACCGCCCCGCACCGTCCATGCCTCGCGCAGCAGGTGCGGCACGACGAGCCAGTCGTTGACGGCAAACACGACGCTGTAGAGCAGGATGCCGAAGAGCGCGGCCCAGCGTGCCGGAGCGAGCGCATCGCGGGTGTAACGGCGAAGGAATCGCCGTTCCAGCAGCGGGTCGCGAAAGGCGAGCGTGAGCGGATGCTGCGGGGGAAACGTCATCTTCCAACGGGTACGTTGCGCGGAAGATAGGTTGCCGGTAGTCTGTAGAAGTCATTGCAAAAGGGGGGCTTAGTTTGGGGCATGTCCGAACGCCTCACCGACGCACAGTGGGCGCTGATTGCGCCCCTGTTGCCGCCTCCCACACCCAACGGTCGCCCGCGTGCCGATGACCGACGCACCGTCGACGCCATCCTCTTTGTCTTGCGACACGGCGTGGGCTGGAGCGCACTCCCTCGCCAACTCGGCCACGGCTCGACCGCTTGGCGACGGCTCAAACGCTGGGAAGCCGACGGCACATGGGAGCGCATCTGGCGTGCATTCCTCTCGAGCCTTGATGCACACGGCAAGCTCTCGTGGGCTGAAGCGTTCCTGGACGGCTCGTTTGTGCCGGCCAAAAAAGGGGGGCCTGTGTCGGACTGACGAAGAAGGGCAAGGGCACGAAGCTCATGCTCATTGTCGACGGCAACGGCCTGCCCATCGGCATGACGCTTGCCTCGGCCAACCAAGCCGAAGTCACCCTCGCACCCGCAACGCTGGCGACCGTTCGGGTGCAGCGCCCCCGAGGTCGCCCCCGCCTTCGGCCCGGACGGCTCGTGTGCGACCGCGGCTACGATGCGCAGGCGTGGCGCAACGCGCTGCGGAAGCGGGGCATCGGGGTATGCATTCCGCCGCGCCGCAAGCCCAAGCACACGAAGCGCAAGCGGCGAGGGCGACCGGTGACGTACGACCGCATGGCGTATCGTCGCCGCTTCGTGGTGGAGCGCACGTTCGCGTGGCTCTTGAGCAAGAAGCGGCTGGTCGTGCGGTGGGAGCGCCAGATTGGGGTCTACCGCGGGTTTGTGCTCGTTGCCATGGCCATGATCTGCCTCAACCGACTTTTGCAATGACCTCTAGCGACGCCAACGAGCCGAGAGGACATTGCCCCTGACAGGGGGACCAAATGCATTTGCCCCATCGGGCCGATTGCACCCGTTGATGGGCCATCTACACCCTGTTCGTTCACTTGACGATAAAACAGCGCCTTCGCGACCGAGCACCCGCGCCTCGACCCCGTTCACGCGTCGCTGCGCCGAGCCGGCGACGCACCGGAAGTGCTGACGCTGGCCAAACGGCTCGTCCTCCGATGTCCCCGCCAGATCCGCTCGTGCGTCGGCGCGACGCACCCGCCACGGTCAGAACAAGCTGAAGAGCTTAAGCCGCCGCAGATAGCGGCCGGGGTTGCGGCGGAAGTCGTCGATCAGGTCGTCGGCCTTGGCCGCCGTGGTGTCAAGGCGGAGGTAGAGCGTGGAGTCGTTGAGCAGCATGCCGACGTTGCCACGCCCGGCCTCAACGATGGCGAGCAGGCTGTCGGCGCGGATCAGCGCGGAGTGGCCTTCGGCGATCGTGGTGTCGAGGCGGACGAGGGTTCGGTTGGCGCGGTCGATGGCGAGCGCGAGGCTGTCGCGGCGGCTGGCCGTGACGTAGCGCACGTCGGCCACGACGCCATCGACGCCGTCGAGCGTCGTTTCGGCGCGGGTAGCGATGCGACGCAGGTCGGCAACGGCAGGCCCGGCGTCGGCGCGAAGTTGGGAGGCAAGCAGCCGGTATTCGAGCGCGGCGCGTTGGGCTTCAGCCACCGTCAAATCGGCGCGTGGCCCCACCGCTCGGATGGTCTGGTCGAGGCCGGTAGACGAGCGGCGGAGGCTGGCAAGAGCGGTGCGCAAGTCGGAGTTTTCGTTGCCCAGCAGATCGTACGCCTCCCCGACCGTCAACCCGAGGCCAAGCGCGAGCGTATCGAGGCGTGAGGCGAGTGCCGGGCCGCGTTCGACAAGGGCCGAGAGGGCGTCGCCGCTGGCGCTTTGCGGGATTTCACTGCCCGGCGGGAGCACCTGCGCGGAGGACGAGCCGGGCTGAAGGTTGAGGCGGACGCCGCCGAACATCGCCAGGCCACCCCGGCTGACCGTCGTGCCCACGGGCAGCTTGAGGTCGTCGTTGATACGGATGCGGGCGCGCACTTTGTGCGTGCGTGGGTCGAGGGTAACATCCTCCACCGTGCCAACCTGGACGCCGTTCAAGGCCACCACATTGCCCGCCGCGAGGCCGTCGCCGCTATCGAGCGCAAGCGTGTAAGTATCGGTTCCGGCCAGCATCGGAAGCCCACCAAGAAACCGAACGCCCAGCACGAGCGCCACGGTGGCGAGCACCACCGCAATACCAATTTTGAGTTCAGGACGCATAGGTGGGCTTCGGGCTTCGGGCTTCGGGCTTCGGGCTTCGGGCTTCGGGCTTCGGGCTGGAACCAACGACAAACGCCCGGTTCCAAACCCCTTCTCACTTGGGCGTTCTACGCTTCGATCCGGTATTCGCCGGCGCGAACGAAATCGAGCAGCACGGGGTCGGAGGCGACGCGGAGTTCACCGGGCGTGCCAGACCAACGCACCTCGCCTTGATGGAGAAACACGATCCGATCGGCCACGTCGAGCGCCGAATACATGTCGTGGGTGATGACGACGCTCGTCACGTTCAGCTCGTCGGACAAGTCCTTGATCAGTTCGTCGATGGCGCGAGCCGTTTGCGGATCAAGGCCGCTCGTTGGCTCGTCGTACAGCAGATAGCGTGGTTCCAGCGCCACAGCCCGTGCCAACGCCGCGCGTTTCTGCATCCCACCGGAGATCTCGGACGGGCGCTTGACTCCAACGTCTTCAAGGCGAACAAGCCGCAAGCACTCGGCTACCCGGTCGCGGATGTCGGCGTCGGTAGCGCGGGTGAAGGTGCGTAGCGGAAACGCGATGTTTTCCGCCACGGACAGCGAGTCGAAGAGCGCCCCGCCTTGAAAAAGCACGCCGAACTGCTGCCGAACGTGCCGCAGCTCACCGTAGGGCAGCGCCGCAAGGTCTTGGCCGTCCACCTCAACCGTCCCTTCGTCGGGGACGAGCAGCCGCAGCAAGTGTTTGAGTAGCACGCTCTTGCCCGACCCTGACCGCCCAATCACGGCTAACGTCTCGCCCTCGCGCACCTCGAGCGACACGCCGCGCAGCACCGGGCGCTCGTCGAAGGCTTTGTAGAGATGGGAAACACGAATCATCGGAACGTCAAGCGGCGAGCGCTGAATGGCGAGCGAGAAGAAGCAAAGGCGATTGGCCTTTTACCTTAGCAGAAGAACCGCGAGGACAAGGTCGGCCACGAGAATGCCCACGCACGAGAAGACGGCGGCCTCGGTGGTGGCACGGCCCACGCCTTCGGCTCCGCCTTGGGCGTAGTAGCCGCGAAAGCACGAAATGGAGGTGATGACGAACCCGAACACCGCGCTCTTGATCAGGCCGAACGTAGCATCGAACGGATGGAAGAACGACCGCATGCCCGCCAAAAACTCCCCCCGAGAGAGGAAGCCGCCCCAATCGGCAACCAGCACCGCCGCCGTGATGCCGACGACCGTTGAGAAGATGTAGAGGATCGGAAACGTGAGCAGCCCGGCCAGCACGCGCGGCACGACAAGGTACCCCGCCGACGACAGGCCCATCGCCTCCAACGCGTCGATTTGCTCCGTGACGCGCATCGTGCCCAGTTCCGCAGCGATCCGCGCACCCACGCGCCCGGCCAGCACGAAGCCGGAGACGAGTGTGCCCAGTTCAAGGATGAACGACGGCCCGACGACCGCGCCAATGGTAGACTTGGGGATGAACGGGGAGACGAGTTGGTATGCCGCCTGCACCGTCGTGACGGCCGCCGCGAACGCCGACGCCAACGCGATGATGGGCATGGAGTCGATCCCCACCTTCACGCATTGCTCGAAGAAGCCGCGTCGGTAGATGCGCCACTCGCCGACGGTGCGAAACGCACGAACAAGCAGCACAATGTAGCGCCCAAGCGCTTCCAACGGAGAGAGGATGAGGCGATGAAGCACGGGCAGCGAGGGACTTCGCCTGAACGACCAAACAGGGGGATGGGTTGCCAGGCGGCGGATTGCTGCAGCCGGCAACCCGCCGTCCGCCCCCGCCCCCACACGCCACACGCTTGTCACCCCCCTGCCCTACCTTACTTCGGTCCTACGCACATCCCGATGGCCAAAGCTAAAACCAAACACGTCTGCCAAGACTGCGGCCACACGGCCCCGCGATGGCTCGGCCAGTGCCCCGACTGCGGCGCGTGGGGCACGTTCGTGGAAGAAATCGAAGCGCCCGTGGCCGCCAAGGCCGTCGCATCGAAGACGGCGGCCAGCGGCGGGTTCGCCCGAACGTCCGGCCCGGCGCGCTCGCCGCTTCCGCTGCGTGAGGTCGAATTGACGCACGAAGACCGGCTGCGCACGGGCGTGGGCGAGTTCGACCGGGTGCTCGGCGGGGGGCTGCTGCGCGGCGCGTTCGTGCTTGTCGCGGGCGACCCCGGCATCGGCAAATCCACACTGATGACCCAACTGGGGCGGATGCTTCCCGGCCAGCGCATCCTCTATGTGACGGGCGAAGAGTCGCCAAGACAGGTCAAACTGCGCGCCCAACGCCTCGGAGTGGACAGCGACGCCTTTCTGTTGCTGGCCGAGACGAACGTTGAAGACATCGCCCACGCGGTGCTGGAGACGAGGCCGGATGTGCTGGTGGTCGATTCCATCCAGACGCTCTTCCGCCCCGACATCGAGTCGGCTCCGGGCAGCGTTTCGCAGGTGCGCGAGTCCGCCGCCACGCTGATGCATCTGGCCAAGAGCCTCGAAATGCCTACGTTCGTGGTCGGGCACGTCACGAAAGCCGGACAGGTGGCCGGGCCGCGCGTGCTCGAGCATATGGTGGACACGGTGCTCCAGTTCGAGGGCGACGGCCACCACAGCTACCGCGTGCTGCGGGCGCTCAAAAACCGCTTCGGCTCGACCAACGAGATCGGCGTGTTCGAGATGAAAAGCGACGGCCTCCACGAAGTCTCTAACCCGTCGGAGCTTTTCCTGTCGGAGCGGCAATACGGCGCAAGCGGCTCGGCGGTGATCTGCACGCTGGAGGGCACGCGCCCGCTCTTGGTCGAGGTGCAAGCGCTCGTGGCCCCCACGGCCTACGGCACGCCGCAGCGCACGGCCACGGGCTTCGACGGGCGGCGGCTGCAGGTGCTGCTGGCCGTGCTGGAGCGCCGGGCAGGACGGCGGCTCTCAACGTCCGACGTGTTCGTGAGCGTGGCGGGCGGGGTGCGGCTGGAAGAACCGTCGGCGGATCTCGGCGTGGCGATTGCCATCGCATCGTCGCTGGCTGACGTTCCGGCAGACTCCAACACGGTGGCGCTCGGCGAGATCGGCCTCGGCGGAGAAGTCCGTTCGGTCGGGCAGATCGAGCTGCGTCTTAAAGAGGCCGCGCGATTGGGCTTCACGCAGGCGCTCGTGCCCAAGGCCGGTCTGAAAGGCCTGCTCCCGCCCAAGGGGTTGGACGTCGTGCCGGTCGCGACGCTCCGCGAGGCGCTGGAACGGGTGACGTGACGCCGCCCGGTGCGGCGTTCAACGAGATGTCACGGTACCGCGTTTGCCTCCTGCCGTACTCCTTCGCCGCCGTTCGTTCTGGCGACGACGCGGGGCGCGGATGTCGTAGGTTCGGGGCGCTCCCTTGCTCCTCGCCCGGATGTCCTCGCTAACCCCGCTCGACTGGTTCATCGTCGTGGCCTCGCTCGTCGTCGCGTTCGCGCCCGCCCTGTGGCTGGCCCGCCGCGCCGGCAGCAGCACCGCCGAGTTCTTCACCTCCGGCCAGTCCGCCCCGTGGTGGCTCGTGGGCATCTCGATGGTGGCCACGACCTTCTCCACCGACACGCCAAACCTCGTGACCGACATTGTCCGGCGCGACGGCGTGGCGGGCAACTGGGTGTGGTGGGCGTTCCTGCTCACCGGCATGGCGACCGTGTTCTTCTTCGCCCGGCTGTGGCGACGCGCCGGCCTGCTCACCGACCTGGAGTTCTACGAACTGCGCTACAGCGGGCGCGCCGCGTCGTTTGTGCGCGGCTTCCGGGCCGTCTACCTCGGCCTCTTCTTCAACGCGTTCATCATGGCGGCAGTCAACCTCGCCGCCGTCAAGATCGCCAACGTGCTCTTTGGCTGGCCGATGGGCACCACGCTGCTCGTGTGCGCGGCCATCAGCATCGTGTTTGCCGCCACGAGCGGCCTGTGGGGGGTGATGGTGACGGACATGATCCAGTTCGGCATTGCGATGACGGGCGCGGTGGCGGCGGCGGTGTACGCGCTGCGCCAGCCAGAGGTGGGCGGCCTCGACGGGCTGATGGCACGGCTGCCGGAAGATGCGCTCCGGCTCGTCCCCGACCCGTCGAACGGCGCGCTCTTCGCCGCCGTCTTTCTGATTCCGCTGACGGTGCAATGGTGGAGCGTGTGGTACCCCGGCGCGGAGCCGGGCGGCGGCTCGTACATCGCCCAGCGCATCCTCGCCTCCCGATCCGAAGCCGACGCCATCGGCGGGACGCTGCTGTTCAACATCGCCCACTACGCCCTCCGCCCGTGGCCGTGGATCCTCGTGGCGCTCGCCTCGCTGCTCGTCTACCCCGACCTTGCCGCGCTCCAAACGGCGCTCCCGCACGTCGATCCGAAGCTCGTGGGGCACGATATGGCGTACCCGGCGATGGTGCGGTTTCTGCCGCCGGGACTGCTCGGGCTGATGGTGGCCGGGATGCTCGCCGCCTACGTCTCGACGATCTCGACGCACCTGAACTGGGGCACGTCGTACCTCGTGCACGACGTGTACCGGCGGTTCGTCCGCGCCGACGCGCCGGAGGCGCACTATGTGCAGATGGGGCGGATCGTGACGGCGGCGCTGATGGTGCTGGCCGCGGCGCTCACGTTCGTGCTCGACTCGGCCAAGCAAGCGTTCGACCTGCTCCTCTCCATCGGCGCGGGCACGGGACTGCTCTACCTGCTCCGGTGGTTCTGGTGGCGCATCAACGCGTGGTGCGAGGTCGCGGCGATGGCGGCGTCGTTCCTCGTGGCGCTGGGCTTTTTTGCGCTCTCGAAGCAGGGCGTGGAGGTGCCCACGCACATGGCGCTGCTGCTCTCGGTGGGGATTACCACGGTGGTGTGGCTGCTGGCGGCGTTCTTCGGGCCGTCTACCCGACCGGAGCAACTGGCGGCGTTCTACGCGAAGGTGCGCCCGGCGGGGCCGGGCTGGGCAAAGGTGCGGGCGGAAACGGGCCTGCCGCCGTCGCCAGACAGCCTTCCGCAGGCGATTTTGGCGTGGACGCTCGGCCTGTTCACCGTGTACGGCGTGCTGTTTGGCGCAGGCCTGCTGCTCTACGGCGACCTGATGCCCGGCCTCGCGGCGCTCGCGGTGGGGCTCGTGGCGGGCGCAGGCTTGGCGCGGATGCTGCGGGCGATGCAGGCTTCTGGATGACGCCGCCATTTGGCCCAGCAACCGACGCACCCCGTCAAATCCCGGCCGCCGCCATCCCGTCCAGCAGGCGCAGCTGCGCCCGCGCCCGGCGCAGGTTGTGGCCCGGCCCATCCACCGCGTAGTACCGATCTCCGTCCAAATGGTCGGCGAGGAAGCGCAGCGCTTGCTCGTAGGTGATCGTCTGCGCCGCCGCGCCGAGGAGCCGTCGTTCCGGGGGTGTCAGCAGCGGCCCCGCCGCGTCGAGGTAGCCGTCGGAGAGCGCGGCGTACCGGGCAGGCAAGAACGCCACCGCATCCGGATCGTCCTCGTCGCCCGTGCCCGACGCCGACCGCGCCAAGTCGCCGAAATCGGCCAGCGACGCGCCCGGCATCGTCGTGTCGAGGTCCACCACCGCCACCACCGTGCCGTCGTCACCGAAGAGCACGTTGCCCACCTTGGCGTCGTTGTGGGCGATCCGCGTGGGCAGCGCTTCGTCTGCAAGGGCGAAGGCGTGCGCCCGCCGTTCCAGCAGCGCGTCGATTTCGTCGCGGCAGGCGTCGGCCCGTCCCGCCCGGTCTGCCTGCACCGCCGCCTCGAACGCCTGCAAGCGGCGTGGGGTGTCGTGGAAGCCGGGCAGATGCTCCGCCAGCGGCGGCCCGTCGTAGTCGGCCAGCGCCGCCTGAAACGCCCCGAACGCACAGGCAGCGGCGTACGCCTCGTCGTCCGTCGTCACCTTCGCGCGTGCCGTGCCCGCCACGAACCGCTGCATCCGCCAGAGCGTCCCGTCCGCCTCCACCCACGAACGTCCCTCGGGGGTGCGCAGGAAGGGCGGCACCGCCACCGCGCCAGGGTGGGCGGCGAGAAAATCGGCCACCGCCACCGCGTTGCGCATCGCGGCGCGGGCGTTGGGAAAGACGCGCGGGTTGAGGCGCTGCGCCAGCACCGGGCCGCCGGGCGCGTCCACCCGCCACGTCGCGTTGATGTGCCCGATGCCGTGCCGCGTGGCCGTCGCCCCGCCCAGCCCGAAGGCGGGCAGCACGTCGTCGTGGAGCCGGGCGTCGAAGGCATCCATACGGTGAGAGGCGTGTCGCCACACAAAACCCGCGTCGCCGCGTCAGTATTCGTCCGTCAGGGCGAAGATCGGCGGGCGGCTGATCCAGCGCCCCCGCGTGAAGTCGGGAATGTCCATCGGCTCGCCGCCGCGGGCCACGCTCGCCTCCGACAGCGGCGTGAGCGCCATCATCACCGCCGCGTCGTACACGTCGAGCGGCATCGGCTCCTTTCGTTTGAGGGCTTCGACGAAGGCGTGGAGCACGAAGAAATCCATCCCGCCGTGCCCGGCCCCCGACGCGTCCGCGCCGTAGCGCCGCCACAGCGGGTGGTCGTAGCGGTCGAGGTACGGCTGCGCCTCCTCCCAGCGGTGCGCCGGCGACGTGCCCTCGAAGTGGAGGCTCTTGTTCAGGTCCATCCAGAGGCCCTTGGTGCCCTGCACGCGGAAGCCCAGCGAGTACGGGCGCGGCAGGTTGGTGTCGTGCGTCATCACAATCGTCTCGCCGCCGGACGTCTGGATCATCGACGTGACGATGTCGCCGAGGGCAAACCGCACGGAGGCGTTGGGATGCGCCGCGCCGCCCACGTCCACGACGTAGTTGTGCAGGCCCCGGCTCTTCGTCGCCATCGAGGTGATGCGGGTGAGGCGGTTGCCCCGGTTGGCGTCGATCATCGTCATCACCGGCCCCACGCCGTGCGTCGGGTAGAGGTCGCCGTTGCGGAACTGCGAATGGAGGGTGCGCCAGCGGGCCTCGGAATAGCCCTTCGGGCCGAACTCCGCGCCGCGTGCGTACGGCCCGACACCGTCGTTGAACTTGACGCCGCGCAGGTCGTGCTGGTAGCCGCATTCGAAGTGGACCGTCTCGCCGAACAGCCCCTGCCGGACCATGTTGAGCACCGCGATCACGTCGCGGCGGTAGCAGACGTTCTCCAAGAACATCAGCGGCGCACCCGTCTCCTCCTGCGCGTCCACAAGCTGCCAGCACTCCGACACGTCGGCGGCCCCCGACACCTCCAAACCCACCGCTTTGCCCGCCCGCATCGCGGCCACGGCTTGCGGGACGTGCCACTCCCACGGCGTTGAGACGATCACGGCGTCGAGGTCGCGGCGCTCCAGCATCCGCTGGTAGTCGAAGGGCGAGCGGTCGTACACCTCGGCTTCGGGCCTTCCGGCGTCGCGCAGCGCCTTCTGCGTGTCGGCCAGCGCACGCGGTTCGATGTCGTTGATCGCCACGATCTCCACGTCGGTGCGGCGGGCGGCCAGTTCGACGTGCGAGCGCCCGCGCATGCCCACACCGATGAAGCCCATCCGCACCTTCTCGCTTCCGGACGCGTGGAAGACGCGCGGAAAACGCGGGGCGGCGGCCAGCGGCGCGGCGAGGGCGAGGCCACCTGCGGCAGCGGCGGTGCGGTGGAGGAAGGTGCGGCGGGTAGGCATGGCGATGCGGTACAGGACGGCGAAAGCTACGTCCAAACCCGAGCCGCGCTTCGGCCCACGGGACGTAGCGCAACGGAACCGAGGCGCGTCGGCGGGTTCCATAGGGTGCGCTCGGTTGCGTCGGCTGGCTCTGAGCATGCGACGTTTGGCCTCTGCCCCTTGCCTTTCGCCCGTCCTCAACGATGCACACCTTCACGACCGTCGCTGCGATGCAGGCCGAAGCCCGACGCCTCAAAGCCAAAGGCCAACGCCTCGCGCTCGTCCCGACCATGGGCGCGCTCCACGACGGCCACCTCGCGCTGGTGCAGGAGGCGAAAAAACACGCCGACCACGTCGCCGTCTCCATCTTCGTCAACCCCACCCAGTTCGGGCCGAACGAAGACTTCAACCGCTACCCTCGCGACCTCGGCGGCGACATGCAGCGGCTCGAAACCGTCGGTTGCGACGCCGTTTTCGCCCCGACAGTCGAGGAGATGTACCCGTTTGGCCAGCAAGACGAAGCCGTGTGGGTGACGGTCGAGGGCCTCGACGACCACCTCGACGGGCCGATGCGGCCGGGGCACTTTCGCGGCGTCACGACGGTCGTGGCCAAACTCTTCCACGCCTGCCAACCCGACGTGGCGGTGTTCGGGCAAAAAGACGCGCAGCAGCTCGCCATCCTTCGCCGGATGACGCGGGCGCTGCTCTTCCCCGTCCAGATCGTGGGCTTGGCGACGGTGCGCGACGCCGACGGCCTCGCCCTTTCGTCGCGCAACCGCTACCTCACCGCCGACGAGCGCGCCCAAGCGCCGGTGCTGCACCGGGCGCTACAACGCATCGAGGCGCTCGTGGCCGCAGGGGAACGGCGCACTTCAGCACTGATCGAGGCCGGCCGGTCCGAGATTGCCGCCGCGCCGCTGGCCCGCGTGCAGTACGTCGCGGTGGTCGACGCCGCCACGCTGGCACCCGTCGAGGCGCTCGCGCCCGGCCAAAAGGCACTCGCCGCGCTGGCCGTGCACTTCGGCACGACCCGCCTGATTGACAACGTCTCCCTCACCGTCCCTGCCTGACCGCCTGCCGATGACCGTCACGATGTTTCGCGGCAAAATCCACCGCGCCCGCGTCACCGAAGCCGACCTGCACTACGAGGGGTCGATCACCATCGACAGCCATCTGCTCAAGGCCTCGGGCATCCTTGCGTACGAGAAGGTGCAGGTGGTGAACGTCCAAAACGGTGCCCGCCTCGAAACCTACACCATCCCCGGCGAGGGCGGCTCGGGCGTGATCAAGATGAACGGCCCGGCGGCGCGCCTCGCCACCGTCGGCGATCAGGTGATCGTCATCGCCTACGCCGAGATGTCGCTCGACGAGGCCCGGCAGCACACGCCCCGCGTGGTGATCGTCAACGAAGACGCCAACACGGTCAAGGACGCGTTCTTCCTCGACGTGAGCCGGCACCCCGACGCTCTCGGCGGCTGATTCCCGGTTGGGGCGGCGACAATGGCAACCGGCGGGACGGGCGGAGGTTGGATTCGGCTGCAATCCGGAACCGCTTCCAACCTTCAACCCGATCCTTCTTATGCGCGTTACCGTTCTCGGCGCGGGCACCATGGGCAACGGCATTGCCCACGTGTTTGCCCAACACGGCCACGACGTCACGCTCGTCGATCTCAACGAAGCCGCGCTCGAACGCGGCCTCGCCACCGTCGCCAAAAACCTCGACCGCCAAGTCGCCAAAGGCACGCTCTCGGACGACGACAAGGCCGCCACCCTCGCCCGCCTCGCCGCCTCCACCGACCTCGTCGCCTCCGTTCAACAGGCCGAACTCGTCGTGGAAGCCGTGTCGGAGCGCACCGAAGTCAAGGCCGAGATCTTCAAGACGCTGGACGCCCACGCGCCCGCCGCCTGCATCCTCGCGTCCAACACATCGTCGATCTCGATCACGTGGATTGCGGCGCAGACGAAGCGCCCGGCCCAGGTCATCGGGATGCACTTCTTCAACCCCGTCCCGGTGATGAAACTCGTGGAGGTGGTGCGCGGCCTCGCCACGTCCGACGAAACGTACGCGACGGTCAAGGCACTGTCGGAGGAACTGGGCAAGACGCCGGTGGAGGTCAACGACGCGCCAGGCTTCGTCTCCAACCGGGTGCTGATGCCGATGATCAACGAGGCGGTGTTCTGCGTCCACGAAGGCGTGGCGACGCCCGAGGCCGTGGACGAGGTGATGCGGCTCGGCATGGCGCATCCGATGGGGCCGCTTCAGCTGGCGGACTTTATCGGCCTCGACGTGTGCCTCTCGATCCTGAACGTGCTCCACACCGAGTTCGGCGACCCGAAGTACCGCCCGTGCCCGCTGCTCAAGCAGATGGTGACCGCCGGACGCCTCGGCCGGAAGTCCGGACAGGGCTTCTACGCGTATTGACGGATGGGCGTGGAGGGTTGTCCGAGCGCGCGGCCAGGCGTTCGGACAACCTCGGTGTCATGGCGACCTGATTGGGAATTGCCGGAGCGCATGTGGGTGTTCTGACAACCCTCAATCGCCCACTTTCTGCTCCCAGCGCCTCACGTCGTCGCCAGCGTCTTGCGCCCGGAGACTTCGCCGATGCGGCGCACGAACGCCACGAGGAAGCCGAGCGTCAGCAGCGCGATGCCGATCCAGACGAGCGAGATCAGCGGCTTTTCGATGGCCTGCACCACGATCCAGTCCTTCGGCATCACCTCGACGCCCTCGACGAGCAGTTTGGCCGATTCGGTGGCGACGTTCATCCCGGTGAAGGCGAAGGCCACGCCCCAGTCCGGCGCGGGCGCGGGCACGAACCGCTGTGCGCCGCCCTTGGTGACGAGGTAGATGGGGCGAAGCGTGCGCGTCTGGCCCGTCGCCACGTTCGTCACGTCCAGCCGCGCCGCCACGGCCACTTCGACGCTGTCGGTCGGGACGCCGCGCACAGAGTCCAGCGGCACATTCGTTTCGAAGGCGACGAAGGCAACCTTGTACTCGTTGTCGCCGAGCGTCGTGCCCGTGCCGCGCCGCAGTTCGAGTTCGCCGCGCCGGGCGAGCGAATCGTCGGGCGTCTCAAACATCCCGGCAGGCGAGACGGCGGTGAAGAGGTCGCGGGAGAAGAACGGCTGCACGTCCGGGTGCTGGATCCACTGGCCGTTTTTGTTTTGGTAGGCCACCGGGCGGACGGTGAAGGCGTTGCCGCCGGGCGTCTTGGCGTCCAGTTGGAAGGCCGGGTGTCCGTCCATGCCGGTTGTCGCGCCGGTGTAGGTGAACGTGTAGCCGCCGATCTCGCGCGTCTCGCCCTTGGTGAGCACGAAGTTGTCGCGGCTCGTGCCGCCGAGCACCGCCATCTCCACGCCGCCGCCACCGCCCAGCGCCCGCGAGAACCCCGACGACGCCACGATGCCGAGCAGCGTGATGGCGAGGCCGACGTGCGCCAGCGCTCCGCCGACGAGTTTGGGGTTGCCCCGCCCGATGCGCCACGCCACCTGCGCGTTGCCGTAGAGCGCGAAGAACGCCATCAGCACGAGCAGCAGCAGCCCGAGGCCCATCCCGTGCTGCCCCCAGAACGCCCCCAGCCCCGCCTCGACCATCCCCGACGCCGCCGCAGGCCGCACGCTGCGCTCCACGAACGGCGTCAAGAACATCACCGCCAGCGTGCTCACCACCGCCAAGAGCAGCGGACGAAACACGACCCGGTTGAGCTGCTCCACCGTCATCCGGTTCCACCACAGCAGTTGTCCCACGGCCACGAGCATCGTAAAGGCGATGGTCAGCGGCAGCGACCACTGGTTGTAGAACGCCATCGGCACGCCCGCCGGATCGTCGCGGAAGATCCGGCCGAAGATCGGAGCCGACGTGCCCAGCAGGATCGCCGAGGCCAGCGCCACGAGGAGCATCGCCCCGGTGAACGTCAGAAACTCGCGGGAGAGCGGCGGCGCTTCGTGCTCCGGGCGCGGAATCTCCTTCCACCGCACCGCCAGCAAATAGGCGGCGACGCCCGTCATCGTCAGAATCCAGATCAGCAGCTGCCCCGACAAGCCGAGGTCGACGAACGAGTGCACCGAGAGGTCGCCGAGGATGCCGCTGCGGGTGAGGAAGGTCGAGTAGACGACCGTCATAAACGCGAGGATGGCCAGAACGAGCGCGCTTTTGCTGGCCGCGCCCGACTTCTTGTAGACGAGCATCGCGTGGAGGCCTGCCACACCGACGAGCCACGGCACGAACGACGAGTTTTCGACCGGATCCCACGCCCAGTAGCCGCCGAAGCTGAGCGTCACATACGCCCAGTAGCCGCCCAGCGTGATGCCGATGCCGAGGATCAGCACCGCCATCAGCATCCACGGGAGCGCCGGGCGGATCCATTCGGTGTAGCGCCGTTGCCACAGCGCGGCCACGGCAAACGCGAACGGCGCGAGCATCGCCGCAAAGCCGGTGAAGAGCGTCGGCGGGTGGATCACCATCCACGGGTTTTGCAGCAGATCGTTGAGGCCCTGCCCGTCGGGCGGCACAAACCCCGGCACCTGCAGCATCGGCGCTTGCGGAAACCGCGCCGCCAGCGTGTCGAACGGCGACGAGCCGATGTGCACGTTGCCGCCGAACTTCACGCCCACAATCATCGAGACGAGAAACGCTTGGCACAGCGCCACCACCGCCATCACCGGGGCGCGCCACGACGCGGGTGCCCACTTGAGCACGCTCCATCCCAAGAACACGTTCAGCACGATCCAGAGCAGGAACGAACCCTCCTGCCCCGCCCAGAGCGTCGAGACGAGGTAGCCGAGCTTCAGGTCGTTGGACGAGTACTGGTAGACGTACGCGTACTGGTACTGGTGGGTAAGCAGCAGGTAAAACAGCAGCGCCATCGCCGCGATCGCCGCCGCGCCGCTCACCGTCCAGCCCCAAGACCCGAGGCGTTTCCATCCGGACGCGTCCACCGAGGCCACCTCGGCGCGGGATGCTTGGGCGTAGGCCACGACGGCCCCCAAACAGGCGACCAACGAAACAAGTAGGGCGAGCGAACCGACCGAGCCGAGCATCCGTGCGAGCAGTAACGTACGGGTTACGCCAAGACCCGGCCCGCGCCTCCGGTTCCGCTCGCCCCGCCCGGATTCGGCGAAACCCTCCGCCGGGCAACTCCGCGTGAAACCTCGTCGGGTGACGGGCGGCTGTCACGGCGCATGCCGTAGGTTCGGCGGCGATGACGACGGCTTCCTTGGATTCCCCCCCCGCTTCTCTTCCCGGCATCCGGCTCTCCGGCGGCTTTGCGTTTCGCGCCGGGCAAGCGGCGTTCCTGCACGCGCTCTCCAACGCCTTCGCACGCGGCGAGGCCAACCACCTCGGCGTGTTCGTGCCGGGCTACGGCAAGACCATCACCGCGCTCGCGGCGTTTCTCGTGGCCCGCGCCCACGGCTTCGCCCAGCGGCTCGTCGTGTTCGTCCCGCGCGGCAACCTGCGCGACCAGTACGCCGACGGCGCGGCGCTCGAACGGCTCTTCCGGGGCCTCGGCGCGCCGCCGATGACGTTCTGCGCCACCGACTCGGACCGCGTCTTCCTCAAGAACCTGAAGACCGACATCCTCGTCACCACCTACCAGTACGCCGCCGGGGACGCGGGCCACCGGGCGCTGCTCAAGTACTGCGAGGAGGCCCAGAAGGTCGGCGGGGCGATGTTCGTCTTCGACGAGGTCCACCACCTCTCCGACGACGGCACATGGGCAAGGAAGATCGCGGACCTGCCGTTTTCGTGCTCCGTGGCGCTCTCGGGCACGCCGATGCGCTCCGACAACAAGACGCTCTTCGGCGTTCCGTTCGAGACGCAGGTCGAAGGCACGGGGCCGAACGCGCGGGTCGAACACTTCTACGTCGCGCTCCACGAGGTCGGGCTGAAGGACGCCCACGCCGAGGGCGGCATCCTCAAACACGTCGAGGCGCACGTCGTCGATTACCGGCTCAAGATGGTGCGGCAAGACACGGGCGAGGTCGTGGAGATGAGCCTATCGGGGCTGCGCGAGGCCGCGCCGACGAGCACGGAGGTGGACGTCTTCCTCGCCCGGCGGATGCTGCGCTTCCACGACGTCTACCTCGACACGCTGCTCACGCCCGCGTTCGAGCGCTTCGACGAAAAACGCCGCGCCCTCCACGCGACGATGCGGGCGCACGGACGGCCGCCCGGCACGTTCCGCGACCATCAACTGCTCGTCATTGCGATGTCGAACGCGCACGCCGCCGCCGTGCTCGACTACATCGCCCGGTTCTTCCCGCAGTACCGCTCGGCGCGGATCGGGCAGGATTTGCCAAGTGGGGAGGTCGCCACCCGCCTCGACGACTACCGCGAGGGACGGCTCGACGTGATGGTGCAGGTCGACATGATCGGCGAGGGCACCGACATCAAGCCCATCTCCGTGATCGTCAAGGCCGACCTCGTCCGCGCCGTCTCCAAGACCCTCCAGCAGGTGTTTCGCGGGATGCGCTACTACGACGGCTGGCCCGAGGAGGCCAACACGTGCGACCTTTATGCTGCGAACGACACCGACGTGGTGACGGTGCTGGACTGGATCACACGGGAGGAGCAGCTCGGCGTGAAGGCCAAGCGGCAGGTGGAGCGCGCCGCCACCGGGCCGGGGGCCGCGCCGGAGCGGAGCCGCTGGGAGCTTGCGCATGTGGAGCACCACCGGAGCCAGCGCCACGCCCTCGCGCTCGAAACGACGGCCAAAGGCCAGCAGCTTGCGCTCCGGGAGATGCCGACGCGTCCGGCCGCCCTCGACGTGAACGCCCGCGAGAAGCAGCTTCGGAAGGACTGCGCGGAGTTGGCGAACGAACTGTCCAAGGCCCTCGTGGCGAGCGCGTCCGCGCCGAGCATCCGCGCCATCCACGCCCGCGCGAAAGAGCGCATCGGCGCCAGCCAAGCCGAACTGAGCCTGCCCCAGCTCGAACTCAAAAAGCGCTGGCTGGAAAAGTGCCTCAAGTACGGACGGCTGCTTTAACCTTCGAGTAACCTGCCTTCCGTAGCGAGGCAGGCTAAAATATCGCATCCTCAACGGCTACAGCGGCATCCTCGATTCCTACCGTAGAGCATCCCGAAGCTGACTATTCGCCTCAGCGAAAAACTGGCGTCTTCAGGTAGCGATCAACAAGCTCTGCGATAGATTTAACGGAATTGTAGCCTGCACGGAAGTTTTCGTTCAAGCTTTGCGTGGAAAATCGCCTCCCGTAGCTCGTTATGACATCGCCTGTTCCACGACGCGCACGACCAACCCAAGTCACTGGTACTGAATGACCCAGCATGCGCAGGAAATAATCGACGTTTTCGTGAGCCACTAAACATGCCAATTGCCAATCTCCAAAATTGAAACATGCATTTTCTATTTTAATGTCAAGTTCGACAAGTATTGATTTTGCATATTCAGGAATTGTCCATTCTGGTTGGTCAGGTATAATCAGGTTCAATTTGTTTGCCAATGATAGTTGGTAAAGTGCATTTGATGGGCCATCGGAGCAGTCCATGCATGCAACCTCAAAAGGCATCTGGCTAATTATGCAACCAATTTCTATATGTGGTTCAGGATAAAGAATAGATTGATTGAGTTTTGCCGACTCCTCTGGACGCAAGGTGTCTATTCGGTCATAAACATGCGCTGCCACGCCCGCCCAGAACATCCCGCCCTGTCCGAGCAGGAATACGTCACAATCGTCAGCAGATATCTGTCTAGTAATTCTTCGCATTCCTTCTCGGCCAAGTATGGTGCCAGTCGCGGAAAAACGTTGAGAAGCCTTGAGGTTTCCGCCAAAGAGAGAAACGTCGTATTTGGATAAGGCTCGGCATAGGCCATCATAGTAGCGTCGAACAAAATCTACTTCGGTATCGTTTGGTAATTCGATTGAAACGAGCATTCCGATCGGAGTACCTCCACATGAGGCAATGTCAGATAGATTAATCACTGCGGTGTACCAACCCAGTATTTCTGGTGAGGATATATTAAGCCATTGGGCCACTGGAGTTGGGCAGGGATCAATTGACCAAAGAAGCGAACCGTTTCCGGTATCGAGATGCGCACAATCGTCACTGATATCATTCGATGAAAAATTTACGTGTTGAAATATAACTTCTGAAAGAAGCTGAATTTCACCTAGTTCAGATAGATGCCGAATCATAATGCTTATAATTGCGATCCAAGGGCATTTAGACCGATCAGTGCCCAGAACTGCTCAAGTTCTTGAATCCCAATAAGACTAAAAGTCATAAGGAATGCACCTGAAAAATAATGCAAACGTTCATCCGCGCCATTTCCGTGCTTAATACAGTACTCTTGAAGGACTTCCGCGGCTGCGGCTCGCACTTCCTGTAGACAGCGATACACGCGAAGGAGAGATTGTTCTTGGTGCTTCGGAAGAGCACGATGGGATAAAAAAGATCTATGAAATTCTTCCACGCTTGGCAAAAGTAGCCCGCTTGACCATAGAAATAACTCAAAATCTTCAATGGTACCTGCAGTGGGCAAGAGAGGATCGCTCGATGTGCCTCGGGCAACAGGAAGAAATTCGGGGAGGAGCATGTACTTCAAGGTGGATTCCATCAAGACAAAGTCCTTCACGGGATGACCAAAGTGAACCCACCCAAAGTCGATCAACTCCGCTCGCGCAGGATTTTGTCTGCTAATCAGAAGATTTCTAGCATGCAGATCGCCGTGAACCAAATAAGGATGTACATTAAAATTATACATATTCTCGATTTGTTTATAATATTTCAGAATTGATTCACCAATCTCGCGAAAACTAGGATTTTTATTAGGCATATTTGCTAATGCTTGTATTCTCTGTAGTGGTTGTGTTCGTCGGTCGAGGTACCACTCGTAATCTGAAATCAGAGGTTTTGTGGGCGCCTCTGGGTTTGGGTGCCTTCCAACAAGTTGGAATATCGACCTCAAACCTTCAGCGCAAAAATCATCGCTGTTTTTGGGATCTAAGAAATATCCGCGAAATTCAATATGATCTCTGGCTGTGGCAATATCGTATATAATTAACCCTATATTTTTTATTGGATGATTCAGTGAGAATATTCTGGTGCACAATTTTGCAATTTGTGCCAATCTTGCACTATTTTGTTCGCGTTCGGTGAAGTCGCGTGGTTGAAACTTAGCTATGAATCGCTCTGGAAAACCAATGCCAGATATCGATAGGTCGAGATAAAAAACTTCGCTACCACTCTTACCTGCACGTGCCACGGGATAAAGATCAATCCCACTTATATTTGTTTCTCCCGCATGGCTTTTGGCAAAATCTAGGATCAATTCTTGACGTACGTGTTTCTCTTTATTATTCTCTTCTGAATTTGAGGAGAAGCGAAAATCAAAGCGTACAGCGTTGGGGGACATGGTATGTTGGGTTAAGATGCAATATTAATGATCGACTCGAGCAATCCAGCCTCTCTTCCGTGTTTGCGCCAATCCCAATTATCGTTGCCTAAAATACCTGCAACAATCTTGCGTAAATACTGACTAGGTAATTCCTTATCCAGATTCAAGGCATGATATCCGAGGCCACAAGAGCCATATGCTAGATATGATCGTCCAGAATCAATGCTAGACCATATTTTCTCAACAGAAGTGAAAATGTCTGTACTATTGAATGGAATATGACTGCTCAAGTCAATGTGACCGGATTCTGGTACTATATGTATATGGGCGTGATAGATCCCGCAGCCTCCATCTGAAGGTGCAAGTGCACCATGTTCAAAAATTAAGCTTGAAACGGGGTTGTAATTAAATAGGTAATTAACATGTGTTAATATACTCACAAATTCCTCAAAGAGATCTGGAATAAACCTTGATGCTTCGCTGAAAGTGCGATAGTGTCGCCTTGGGACTACTAGAAAATGGCCGGGCGCAATCTGTCCTATGCAAGGAAATGCAACAAGCGATGATGTTCGGGCAATGATTCTGGAAGTCAGCTCGGGGTATCTAACCGCAAAATTGGTGTCTCGTTGGCCACGTAGCTCTCGGCAGAAGACGCAGTTGGAGTCGAAGTGTTGCAAATTGACCTCTTGATCTAAATGTTGACTTGTGGCACACTGTACTCCAAGACAATATGCTTGGGTTTGGGGTGAATTGAGCTGGCTTGAGGTGTACGGTATAGCACTTACCTTACGCTTCACCGGGTCACGCGTCTGCGAAGATCGTGCACGAGGCGAAAGAGATGCAACAGGCTGCAGAAATAAACGACGGGCGGTTTGCTACAAGCCTCCCGTATCTGCGGACTTGCTCACGCCCGTTTGAGGCGCAGGCTGTTGCCGAGCACGAACACGCTCGACAGGCCCATCGCGGCGGCACCCAGCACCGGCGAGAGCAGACGACCGGTGAACGGGTAAAGCACGCCCGCGGCCACCGGGATCGGCACGATGGTGTAGACGAACGCCCCGATCTGCCTCGGCCGCGGAACGCTCGCCGCCTCAGTCGCCCGATGGCGTGTCGGTTATGGTGGTCGTGCCGCCTGCGGCGTTGGTGCCTGCGGGTGCACCTTCGTTCGTCCCGGACGTTGCGGGCGACGGCGAAGCGGCCGCCGACTCCTTCGGTTGCGGCTTGTAGTCGGTTTGGTAGAAGCCCGTGCCTTTGAGCACGAAGCCTGCGCCGCGCACGGGCACGCGGGTCACGGCCTGCCCGGTGTCGGGGTCGTGGGTGAGCGCGTCTTCGGTGATGCGCTGCTGGACTTCGAACATCGTGCCGTCTTCACGGCGGTACACATAGGTGGGCATAAGTTGGGTAATGGAGAGCGGGTAGTGGAGAATCGTCAGAGCGCCCCTTTGGCTCTCCGACAACAAACAACGCCCCACGATCCACCGTCACCGCCGAAAGGCGTCGCTGGCGAGGTCGGCGATCTGGCTGCGCACGGGGCCGATGCGGCTGTTGTCGCGGGTCGGGTAGACGCGGTTGGTGAGCAAGACGACGTAGAACCCCTGTGCCGGATCGACCCACAGGCTCGTGCCGGTGAAGCCGGTGTGGCCGAAGGCGCTGCGGCTGGTCTTGGTGCCACCGGACGAGTAGCCCGTGTCGGACTTCGTGTCCCACCCGATGGCGCGCGTCGAACCCGACACCGAGCCTTCCCGCGTCGAGAGCAGGCGCATCGTTTCGGGGCGGAGGTAGACGGTGCCGTCGGGAAGGCGTCCGCCCGCGAGCAGCATGGCGGCGAACTTCCCGGCGTCGCGGGCCGTCGAGAACAGCCCGGCGTGGCCGGAGACGCCGCCGAGCGTCCACGCCGTCTCGTCGTGCACTTCACCCTGCACGAGGCGGCGGCGGTAGATCGAGTCGAACTCCGTCGGGACGACCGTGGCGGCGTCGGGCATCGCGCCGACGGGCCGGAACGTGGAGTGCGTCATCCCCAGCGGCACAAACACCTCGCGCCGGGCCAGTTCGTCGAGCGGCGCGCCGCCAATGTGTTCGAGCGCCAAGCCCAGCAAGATGTAGCCAAAGTCCGAATACCGCGACGTCGTGCCGGGCGTGTAGACGAGGCTGTCGTCGAGGATGGCCTTGAGGATGCCGTCGCGGGTGACGATGCCGCGCAGGTAGAACGGGATGAACGGGCGCAGGCCCGCGCTGTGGGTCATCACCTGCCGGACGGTGATGCCGCGTTTGGCCGGGATGGTGTCGAGCGCGGGCAGGTAGCGGGCGAGCGGCGCGTCGAGGTCGAGCAGGCCGCGATCCATGAACCGCGCGGCGACGGTCGTGGTGGCGATGACCTTGGTGAGCGAGGCCATGTCGAACGGCGTGTCCACCGTGACGCGCTCGGGGCTGACGTAGGTGAACGTGCCGTAGGCCTTCAAGACGACCGGCGCGGCCTGCCCGGCCCGTCCGATGGCGACGGCGGCGGCGGGAAAGACGCGGCTGCGGATCGACGCGCCCACGAGCGAATCCACGCGGGTCTGCAACACCGACGGCACGGGCGCGGCGGCGGCCCGGCGCGGCGGGCGCTGCGCGTCGGCGCAGGCGGGAGTGAGCAGCGTCAGGGCAAGGGCGGCGGCGGCGAGGCGCGTCATCGGGCACGGAGTTGGATCGTTCAAGATAACGGGCGACACCCGCCGCATCATCGCCGGGGCGGATTCGTTTGCGCAGGCGACGAAACCAACGCCCGTAGAGACGTCCCACTGGGACGTCTCCACCGCGCCCGGATTGTGCCGCCCTCCCAGACGCGGATCAGCCGCCCTGCCCCGCCCGAAGCGTGTACAGCACCGCCATCCGCACGGCCACGCCGTTGGTGACCTGATCCAGAATCACGGCGTTCTCGTGGTCGGCCACCTCGCTCGCCAGCTCGACGCCTCGGTTGATGGGGCCGGGGTGGAGGATGCGCAGGTTCGGATGCCGGTCGAGGTGCTCGGCCTTGACGCCGAAGCGCTGGTGGTACTCGCGGAGCGTCGGGAAGAGGCCCGCGCCCTGCCGTTCGAGTTGCAGGCGAAGCGCCATCGCCACATCGCAGCCGTCGAGCGCCTCGTCCAACCGGTGCGTCACCTTCACGCCAAGCGTCTCAATGCCGCGCGGGAGCAGCGTGGGCGGGCCGCAGACGGTCACGTTCGCGCCCATCGTCGTGAGCGCGTAGATGTTGGAGCGGGCCACGCGGCTGTGCGTCACGTCGCCGAGAATGGACACGTTCAGTCCGGTCAGATCGCCGCCGCGCTCGGGAAACAGGTCGCTGATCGTGAGCAGATCGAGCAGGCCCTGCGTCGGGTGCTCGTTGGCCCCGTCGCCCGCGTTGACGATCTGCGCGTTGAGGCAGCGGGCCAGATAGTGCGGCACGCCGGGGCTGCTGTGGCGCACCACCGCCACGTCCACCTTCATCGCTTCGAGGTTGCGGGCGGTGTCGCGGAGGGTTTCGCCCTTGGACACCGACGATCCGGCGGCGGTGAACGAGACGGTGTCGGCGGAGAGGCGTTTTTCGGCCAGCTCGAACGACAGGCGCGTGCGCGTGCTGGATTCGAAGAAGAGGTTCACCACCGTCACGCCCTGCAACGTCGGCACCTTCTTGACCGGGCGTTCCAGCACCTCGCGCATCTGCCGCGCCACGCCGAGGAGGTCGTCGTAGTCGGTGCGGGCGAAGTCTTTGAGGCCAAGCAGGTGACGCATACGAGGGAGAGGCAGGCGGGAGGCTGGTGCTGAGGGACTACCGATCTTAGTGTTCGGGTGATGAGCACTTACGTTCTATCTACGAAGGCTTGCGTTTCGGCTACGGGTCTCTACGTTCTGACTACGAAGCCCTGCGTTGCATCTACGAAGCTCTGCGTTTCGGATACGAAGCCTTGCGTTTCGGCTGCGAAGCTCTGCGTTTCGGGTACGAAGCCTTGCGTTTCGGGTACGAAGCCTTGCGTTTCGGGTACGAAGCTCTGCGTTTCAGCCACGGCGCTCGGAGTTTGGAGGATTAGGGCCGGTGTTCTCGCTGCAAAGCATCGGGTTTGGACATCGGGGGCATGCGTTCGGCGGAAGCACGGCAGCGTTGGATCGGTTGTAGCGGCGTATGGTCGGACGGCACGGTTCTCATCGGACGTCTTCGCGTCGTTATGGGGTCTTGGGCCTTTCGGCGTTGGCGGTTTCGGTGAGCCAGACGCCCTCGCGGTCGTCCAGTTCGGACAGGCGGACACGCACGCGCTCGCCGGGCAGCGTCGGGACGGCGAGGCCAACGTAGTCGGCGGCAATCGGCAGTTCGCGCAGGCCCCGATCCACCAGCACCGCCAGCGCCACCGAGGCGGGACGCCCGTAGGCCAAGAGCGCGTCGAGGGCGGCGCGGGCGGATCGTCCGGTGTAGAGCACATCGTCGACGAGCACGAGGTGGCGGTCGGTCACGTCAAACGGCAGATCGGTGGGCAGCATCGCGGCGAGGCGGTGGCGCACGTCGTCGCGGTAGAGGCTGGCGTCGAGCGTCCCGACGGGCACGTCGAGGCCTTCGGCGGCGGCCATCCGCTCTGCCAAGCGCCGGGCCAGCGGCACGCCTCGGCGTTGCATCCCGACCAGCCCCACCGGCACGCCCGCGCCGATTTCCTCGGGGGCGAAGCGTTCGAGCAGTTGGCGGGCCATCCGGTCGAGCGTGCGCCCGAGGTGCGCCGCGTCCATCAGCAGCGCCTTTTCGCGGTCGGAAGCGGAAGCGTCGGGCATCGGAATCGAGGACGAATCAAAGCGCCGAGACGTTCATTCCCCACGAACGGCGTCCGGCATCTCGACGGCGCTGCTCCGCTCTCGCTCCACCCGTCCGTGCAAGATACGACCACGCGGCTCTCCCCCGAAGCCCTCGCCCGCCTCGGCACGCTCGAATGGCGGGCACGGACGGTGGTGGAGGGCTTCCTCGCCGGGCAGCACCGCAGCCCGTACCACGGCTACTCCGTCGAGTTTGCCGAGCACCGCGCCTACAACCCCGGCGACCCGCTGCGGCACGTCGACTGGAAGGTGCTCGCCAAGACCGACCGGCTTTTCGTCAAGCGATTTGAGGAGGAGACGAATCTGCGCCACCTCGCGCTGCTCGACACCTCCGGCTCGATGCGCTACGCCGGGGCCGGGCCGACGACCAAACTGGCCTACGGTGCGCTGCTCTGCGCCGCGCTCCACACGCTGCTCGTGCGCCAGCGCGACGCCACGGGCCTCGTCACGTTCAACGACGGCGTGCAGACGCTCGTGCCGCCCCGCGCCAGCCGCGCCCACCTCGCGCCGCTGCTTTCCGCGCTCGACGCCGTTCAGGAAGCGCCCTCCGCGCCTGCCCGCACTGCCGCCGCGCAGAGCCTCACCGACATCGCCGAGCGCCTCACCCGCCGGTCGCTGGTGACCGTGGTGTCCGACCTGTACGAGAACGTCGGCGAGGCGTCGGATCTGCACCGGGCGCTTCGGCTGTTGCGCACGCGCGGGCACGAGGTCGTGGTGTTCCATGTGCTCGACGCCGCCACCGAGGCGCGGCTGGACGTGGACGACCGCCCGACGACGTTCGTTGACGCCGAGACGGGCGAGCGCCTCACCACCCACCCGGCCGACATCCGCGCCGCCTACCGCGAGGCGATGGACGACTACGTCGAGGACTTCCGCCGTGCGTGCCACGCCCAGCACATCGACTTCGTGCCGCTCGACACCGCCACGCCGTTCGACGTGGCCCTCGCCGCCTACCTGCACGCCCGCCGCCGGGTGGCCGGGTAGCCGCGCTCAGCGGCGGATTCGGTAGACGAACGACAGCCCCGGCGCAGCGGCATCGAACGTGTTGCCCTGCTCGTCGGTGTAGGACAGGCTGGTGTAGGTCAGCGCCACCCACTTCCAGCCCACCTCGACGGTCGGGCCAAACGCCGCGTCGAAGGTCCTGTCGTCGAGGAAGTCGTCGCCGTGCAGCCGGTTGAACAGGTGCGCCGTCGCCCCCACGCCTGCGTGGACGCCGCTGGCATGTTCGTAGCGGGCGACGAGTTCGACCGGGATGCGGGTGAAGTAGATGTTCGCGTTGTCCGCTGCCGTCCCGACGAACTTGAAGCCGACCGTGCCGCGCACCGCCACCGGCAGGGATGCCACGGGGCGGCCTTCCACACCGACGGCCAGCGTGCCGCCCTGTCCTGCCTGGATCTCTTGGCTGGAGCCGTTGGTGAAATAGACCGCGAACAGATCGTCGCCGCCGAGTTCGAGCGCGCCCTCGACGAGCGGCGTGAACGATTGGGCCGAGGCCACAGGAACGGCCACCGCGAGCAGTACGGCCAAAACGAGAAGACGCATCAATCCAGAAAAACGTTCACCATCCGAACCAGACGAGCAGTCCGGCAAGGGCGGCAGGAAGGGCTTGGACAAACAGGATGCGGCGGCTGGCCGTGGCGGCCCCGTACAGCCCAGCCACGACGATGCATCCGAGGAAGAAGAGCGCGACCGGCTTGGCCAGCGGGGCATCGAGCAGCAGACTCCAGAAGAGGCCCGCCGCGAGGAAGCCGTTGTAGAGGCCTTGGTTGGCCGCCAGCACCTTGGATGCGCGGGCGAAGTCCGCCGTGGTGCCGAAGGCCTTGCGCGCCCGGGGCGTCTCCCACAAGAACATCTCCAAGGCGAGGATATAGAGGTGCAGCAGCCCAAGAAAGGCCACCGCCACCGAAGCGGCCAGTGCCATAGGTCGGATTGGAGTAGACGAGCCAAGCGCCAAGGTACAGCCTCCGCCCGCCGTCCCGTCGTTCGCGCACAGCGAAACGGGAGTGCACCAAAACGCATCCATCTTCGCGGGAAGCGAAAAGCACTTGACATTGGCTTCAAAAACGCCTAATCTTGGCTCGGATGCTCTGCCCTAAAGGAGCCTCCCACCTGTTCTGTTGAGAAAAGGCTTTCCCTTGAAGCTTGTAGCGCACCAACTCTTCGAAGGCGCCGGCGTCGTGCCGAATTCCCGCTTTTGCGGTAACGACGCGGACGAGACTCCGACCGTTAGCCGTGCGCTTTCCACTCTACCCCGCCGCGTTCCCTGTCTGAGCCTTAGGTCCTTATAGGGCGGGTGTTTGTACCGTTTCCCCTTCCCATCCATTCCCCACCGCGATGAAACGACTCGCTACCGCCCTTTCGCTGCTCGCCCTTGCTGCCGCCCCGGCTGCTGAGGCACAGCTCTCCCCCAACTATTCCTTCACCACCAACTTCACCGCAACGAACTCCAACGAGCGCGGCATTGCGTACAACCCGATCAACGATCACCTCTACCTCTCCAGCCGCAACGGCGGCACCTTCGCCTATATCTACGATTCGGGAACGGGGAGCTTCCTCAACACGGCGGGCAACGGGTCGGGATCGCTCAATACCACCGGCATCACCGGCGGCACGGTGGCGCTGAACGACATCGAAGTTACCGACGATGGGCACATCTACGGCTGTAACCTCACCATCACCAACATCAACGGCACCGAATTCAAGTGCTACCACTGGACGAACGAGACCGCCGCCCCTGATGCCGTCACGCTAACAGGCATACCTTCCGCGGTCATTCGCTTGGGAGATCGGATCCGTGTGACGGGGTCGGGAGCTACAGGCATTCACCTCTGGCATGCCACCCAGACGGCCCCCATCACCATCTACCATTGCACGTCATCCTCCTACACTGCCTTTGCCTGCAACAGCCACGACGCGGCATCGGTAGGAGCGACTGGCGCGTCCGGTATCTCGGTGTCTCCGGACCCCCGCCCGCATGCGACCCATCCCGCCGACAGCATATACGTCTGGTTTAACGGCAACTCGGTGCAACCCCGACTGCTCACCATTCCGACTACGGGAAATACGCGAGCTTATCGCTACAATGTTATTCCCGCCACCCAACTCTACGGCTCCGGCACGGGGAACGGAGCCCTCATGGCATTCCAAAACCAAACGGGCGACAGCACCTATGTGGCCATCATGGAATGGTCCACGTCAGCCCCCATTCTCGCGCGAGGCCGAATCGTGAACGTGACGACGATGACGAAGTCCTCCACCGTCGGTGTCGTCGCGCGGGGCGTCACCGCTTCTGCAGGCGGCGTCAGCACCGGCGCTTCGGGTGATGTTATCCTGCGCCCGATTTCGGCACCAGCAGCACGCAAAGGCGACAACCGGCCATCGGCCATGAAGGTAGCAGCTGCTTCCTACGATTTGATTGTCATGGGCCCCAACAACGCGATGGTTTCGGCGCAAACCTCGGGCGGCTCGCTCCCGGTGGAGTTGGTGAACTTCGCGGGCGTGGCCAGCGGATCCACCGCCCGCCTCTCCTGGCAAACCACCTCCGAAACCAACAACCTCGGATTCACCGTCGAACGACTCCAAGGCGACAACTGGAGCGACGCCTCCACGCTCATCGCCGGATACGGTACCACCACCGAGGTCCACGCCTACACCTTCGACGTCAACGGCCTCGCCCCCGGCACCCACACCTTCCGACTCCGCCAGACCGACACCGACGGTTCGCTCCACTACTCGCCCAACGTGACCGTCGAGATCGCGCTCGAGACCGACTACGCCGTGACGCTCTTGGGCCAACGGGCCGTGCGCGTGTCGGTGCAGGAGCCGCAGGCGGTGACAGTTCGGGTGTTTGACGTGCTGGGCCGTGCGGTAGCGACGCTTCGCACGGGCGATTTGTCGGGCACGGTGGACGTGCTTCTTCCGGGCAGCTTGGCTTCGGGTTCGTACCTGGTGCGTGTGGAGGGCGAGCGTTTCGCCACCACCAAGAACCTCGTCGTTCGATAAGCTGCAACACACTCTACCAGGGTCGATGGCCCTGGCAGGGTGCATCGATCGCCTCCCCTTCAGCCCCGTCCGGTCTGCTCCGGTCGGGGCTGTTGCGTTTTCAAGTTGGCGGAAACCGCGTCGAGCCACGAGGCCACCTGCTCGCGGTCGGCGTCGGAGGCGAAGGCATCGTGCGGAACGAGCAAAAAGCCGTCGCGGGAGACGTAGATGCGCGTGTGGTCGGCCTCGCGGACAATGCGGACGAGGCTGGTGTACGGATGCGTGCGCGAGCCGCCGTCGGCCATCTCGGTGGTGAAGCCGGTGAGGGTGAACGTGTAGGTGCGCGGCGCGAACATCACCGCGTTTTGGGGATCGGTAAGGGTTTTTTGGAGTCGCCAGTAGGCGTAGCCGTAGGTGCCACCGAACCACAGCGCAAGCAGCGCAAGCAGCATCCACCGTTGCGTGAAGACGGCGTAGCCGAGCACGGCAAGCATCAGCGCATTCACCCATGCCATTCGACGAAACAGCTCAACGAGGGCAAGACGGCGGTACAGGGCAGGATCGGGAGCGAACGAGCGGGTGGTGATGGGCATGGCTTCGGGCTTCGGGCTTCGGGCTTCGGGCTTCGGGCTTCGGGCTTCGGGCTTCGGGCTTCGGGCTTCGGGCTACGG
>Ga0209368_1000292_pt1 | contig 57890 bp, 57 predicted proteins | sample EBPBio242008_DNA_FD_185862 | JGI IMG/M metagenome (GOLD analysis project Ga0209368, IMG submission 185862) | Wastewater treatment Type I Accumulibacter community from EBPR Bioreactor in Madison, WI, USA - Reactor 1_4/24/2008_ DNA (SPAdes)... | ecosystem: Engineered > Bioreactor > EBPR >...
TGCTCGGCAGGCAATTTGGGCTTTGAGGATTTGGGCTTCATCTTCGTTCCTTCGTCACTACGACGAAGCCCAAATCCTCCTTAAATCACAACCTCTAATCTGTGCCATAGGTGCTGACGGGGGACAGGTTGCTTTGAATGATCGGGTTTCTGCCTTGATTGCGGTTTGTGTTTTATTCTTCAGAGTATAGGTTGGATGCAGAGGAGCGGAATATGCCTGACGAAAAGCCGCGCTACGAACCTTATGACAGCCCGGCAGGCGGTTGGGGCGCGGCAGCGGCAACGGCCAAGACGCTGATGAAGGAAAGCGTCATCGCGAAAGGATCGCGTGCGCTTTTGTCGATGAATCAGCCCGGTGGTTTCAAGTGCCCCAGTTGCGCCTATCCCGATCCCGATTGCCGTCAGACACTGGAGTTTTGCGAGAACGGTGCCAAGGCTTTGGCGCACGAGGCGACCAAGTTCCGCGTCACTCGGGAATTTTTTGCGCAGCATACCGTCAGCGAACTCGCCGAGCAGTCCGACTACTGGCTCGAACGGCAAGGGCGCCTTACCGAACCGATGCGTTATAATGCGGCGAGCGACAAATATGTGCCCATCAACTGGGACGACGCCTTCGCATTGATCGGGAAGCACCTGCGAGCACTCGACAGCCCGCACCGTGCCGAGTTCTACACCTCGGGGCGCACGCCGAACGAAGCCGCATTTCTCTATTCGATTTTCGTGCGCGCCTTCGGGACAAACAATTTTCCCGATTGCTCGAATATGTGTCACGAACCGACGAGCCGCGGCCTGCCGCCCTCGATCGGGGTCGGGAAGGGCACAGTGCAGATGTCGGACTGGGAACATGCCCAGGCGATCTTTGTCATCGGTCAGAACACAGGCACCAATTCCCCGCGGATGATGACCGACCTGGTCGAAGCGCATCGGCGCAAGGTGCCGATCGTGGCGGTCAATCCGATGCCCGAGCGCGCGCTGATCCGGTTCACGCCGCCGCAGGACGTGTTCGAGATGGCTACATTCCAGTCGGAAGAAATCGCCAGCGAATTCGTGCATATCCGGATCGGCGGCGACATTGCCCTGTTCAAGGGCATGATGAAAGTTCTGTTCGAACGCGATGCCGCAGGTGAAAAGAGCGTGATCGACTGGGGCTTCGTCAACACCCACACCACCGGCATCGAAGCTGTCAAGGCTGATGCGCTGGCGCAGGACTGGGCTGACCTTACCCGCGTTTCCGGTTTGGACGAAGACCAGATTCGCCGCTGCGCCGAAATCTACATCCGTTCGGACGCGACGATGATCTGTTATGGCATGGGGCTGACCCAGCATCAGGAAGGCTCGCGCCTGCTTCAGCAGGTTTGCAATCTGCTATTCCTGCGCGGAAACTTTGGCAAACCTGGCGCTGGCATCGTTCCAATCCGCGGCCATTCCAATGTCCAGGGTGACAGGACCGTGGGCATCGATGAAAAGCCGTCGCAGGATTATCTCGACCGGGTGCAAGCGGTGTTCGGGTTCGATCCCCCGCGTGAGAACGGTCACCATACACTGGAAGCGGTGGAAGCGATGATGGCCGGCACCGCCAAGGTGTTCGTCGGTATGGGCGGCAATTTTGTACGCGCCATTCCCGATACCGAACGTTCCTACGCCGCTATGCAGCAGCTAGAACTGACAGTGGCGATATCGACCAAGTTCAATCGCGGCCATGTGATACATGGCAAGGAAGCGTTGATCCTGCCCGTGACCTCGCGTTCCGAACGCATCGAGACTGCTGCCGGTGAGCAGTTCGTGACGATCGAGGATTCGTTCTCGAAGGTCACGGCATCGAAGGGCGTGCTGGAACCTGCAAGCCCGGATACGCTCTCGGAAGTGGAGATCGTCTGCGGGATGGCCCGTGCCACCCTGCCAGACAGCAAGATTGACTGGGAAGCCTATGCCAGCGATTTCGGCCTGATCCGCGACAAGATCGCCGAGGTTTATCCTGCGATCTACGCAGATTTCGGCCGGAAGATCGCTGACCCGGCCGGATTCTATCTCGACGTGCCGCCGCGCCGGCTTGTCTGGCCGACCCCCAACGGCAAGGCGAATTTCCTTCTGTTCGAGGGTCTTGATGCCAACCGGCCGGTCGCGGAGCCGGGCATGCTGCGCCTCGCCACGGTGCGTTCGCACGATCAGTTCAACACCACGATCTATTCCAATTCGGATCGCTATCGCGGAGTCTACAACAATCGCATGGTGGTACTTATGAATGTCAGCGATCGCGAAGCGCGCGGATTCGAAAAGGAGCAACTGATCGCGCTCGAATCGATCACCAGCGATGGCATCTCGCGGCGGGTAGGCGGGCTGACCGTGATCGATTACCCGATCGCCCCCGGTGCCATCGCCGGCTATTATCCCGAACTCAATCCACTGCTTCCGCTGGACTACTTCGATGAGATCAGCGGCACGCCGGCGGCAAAATCGATCCCGGTCAGGGCGGTGTCGGACAACGGATGACAGCGACGAGAGAGGGGGCGCTAGTGTTTGAGAGTTTCGATCCGCTTATCCTGGCGCGCGCGCAATTTGCCTTCACCCTTTCGTTCCATTTCATTTTTCCAGCACTTTCCATCGGTCTTTCGAGCTACCTCATGGTGCTTGAAGGGCTGTGGCTGAAGACCGGCAAGCAGGTCTATCTCGATCTCTTCCATTACTGGATCAAGATATTCGCCATCGGCTTTGGCATGGGCGTCGTGTCGGGTATCGTCATGTCGTACCAGTTCGGAACCAACTGGTCGGTGTTTTCCGAGAGGGCCGGCAGCGTCATCGGCCCGCTCATGGCCTATGAGGTGATGACCGCCTTCTTCCTCGAAGCAGGTTTCCTCGGAGTCATGCTGTTCGGCATGAGCAAGGTGGGCAAAGGCCTACACTTCTTCGCCACCTGCATGGTTGCGATTGGCACGCTAATTTCGGCCACCTGGATCATCGCAGTCAATAGCTGGATGCAGACGCCCGCGGGTCATGCGATCGATACGACTGGACGCTTCGTGCCGGTTTCCTGGATCGACATCATTTTCACTGCGAGCTTTCCCTATCGTCTTGCCCACACCACGCTCGGAGCCTTCCTGACAACCGCGTTCCTGGTCGGCGCGGTTGGGGCATGGCATTTGCTCAAGGACAGTACCAATCCCGGCGCCCGCAAGATGTTTTCGATGGCGATGTGGATGGCCGCGCTCGTTACGCCAGTGCAAATCCTTGCGGGTGACCAACATGGGCTCAACACGCTGGAGCATCAACCGGTCAAGGTATTGGCGATGGAAGGTGACTTCGACCCCAGTCCCGATGGCGCGCATCTGGTGCTGTTCGGTATTCCCAGCAATGCTGACGAGCGCGTGAACTACGAAGTGGCGATCCCGCATCTGGGATCGCTGATCCTCAAACATGACTGGAATGCTCCGGTGCCGGGTCTCAAGGATTTTCCGAAAGAAGACTGGCCGCCTGTCATCATCGTCTTCTGGTCGTTCCGCGTCATGGTGGGTCTGGGCTTCGCCATGCTGGGCCTCGGCGTCTGGAGCCTGTGGGCGCGGCATCGGGGCAAACTCTACGACTGGCGCTGGCTGCACCGTTCGGCAGTGGTCATGGCGCCGTCGGGTTTCATCGCGGTGATTGCTGGCTGGGTAACGACCGAAGTCGGACGACAGCCCTGGGTGATCTATGGCCTGATGCGCACGGCGGATGCGGCCTCACCCATTGCCGCACCCGCAATTGCGGTGTCGCTGATTGCATTCATCGTCGTCTATTTTGCCGTGTTCGGCATGGGCATTCATTACATGCTGCGGCTGATGGCGAAGCCGCCCGCCGTGAATGAACCCGAAGCCGAACACTTGCCGCAGCATGCGGCAGGGATAACGCCTGGCGCTAGTGTGGCCTCAAGCCAAGCCGGGGAGGGCTGAACCATGGCCGCTCTCGATCTCCCGCTGATCTGGGCCGGGATCATCGGCTTTGCGATCTTCGCCTATGTGGTGATGGACGGCTTCGACCTAGGCATCGGCATACTGTTCCACACGTTGCCACCCGGTAAAGAGCGCGACCATGCGATGAATTCCATCGCGCCGGTATGGGACGGCAACGAAACCTGGCTGGTGCTCGGCGGCGGCGGACTGCTTGCCGCATTTCCGCTGGCCTATGCGATCATCCTGCCTGCCACATATCCGCTCATCATCGCCATGCTGCTGGGACTGGTGTTCAGGGGCGTCGCCTTTGAGTTCCGCTGGCGCGACCCGGCTCATCAACCCATGTGGGACAAGGCTTTCACCGCAGGCTCACTGATTGCAGCGCTTTCCCAAGGAATCATACTCGGCGCCGTACTTCAAGGCATCCATGTCGAGAACGACGCCTATGCTGGAGGATGGCTCGACTGGCTCAGTCCCTTCAGCCTGCTGACCGGCGCCGCGCTGGTTTGTGCCTACGCTTTGCTCGGTTCGACCTGGCTCGTCTGGAAGACCGAAGGAGCAGGGCAGGACCGCGCGCGGCGCAACGCGATCCTGCTCGGAGTGTTGACGCTCGCGGGGATGGGCGCGGTGAGTCTGGCCACTCCTTTTCTTAGTATCGACTACTGGTACCGCTGGTTCGAGATGCCGGGGCTCATCCTGACCGCTCCAGTGCCGTTGCTGGTTGCAGCGTGCGCTCTCGTCTTATTCACATCTCTGAAGAACGGTTCCGAGCGGCTGCCATTCCTGATGGCGCTGGCGCTGTTCGTCCTGTGCTTTGCGGGCCTTGGCATCAGCATCTATCCCAACATAGTGCCGCCGAACATTACCATCTGGCAGGCAGCCGCGCCGGATTCCAGTCTGGCGTTCATGCTGGTGGGAGCAGTTGTCATTGTGCCGCTCATCCTCGCCTATAGCGCGTGGGCGTATTGGGTGTTTCGCGGAAAGGTTGGTGCGCATGGCTACCACTGACGAAACCGTGCGGCGCCCCCTGTGGCAACGTCTGGGCTGGATGGCGGCGATCTGGCTGGGCAGCGTCGCAGTGCTGGGCGCTGTCGGCTGGGTGATCAGGCTGGTGCTCGCACCTTCCTGACCAGAGACAGCGCTGACAAGGCAATTGGGAGAGAGCACATGCACGACATTGGATTGTGATCGCACGTCTGATCATGGGCGGGTGCTTCATCGTCTGGGGCGTGATGAAGCTACGAGGTGGCAAAGCCAAGCTGGTGCCGGTGCTGTCCGCGATGGGGCTGCCCGATGTCAAAGCCTTGGCCTACCTTGTCGGCTTGTGCGAGTTGGTCGGCGGCGTGGGAGTCGTGCTCGGTTATCCGCTCGCCACGTTCAGTGTTCTTCTGGGCCTGTGGTGTGTCGTGACGGCCCTTGTCGCGCACAAGGGCGACACCAATCAGATGCTGGCCCATACAGGTCTATGCGGCGGCTTCTTTGGCTTGGCGGCAGCTGGTCCAGGTGCTCTCGCATTGTTCGGTGGGCATCCGCAGGGCGTTTTCGCCATGTTATCCTGATAGGCCGGTCAGAATGACCACACCTTCGTTTTCCGCCGACAACCTTAAACTAAAACGGGCCTACGAACCGGCGGCGCCCAGCGACGGCATCCGCATTCTTGTTGACCGTCTTTGGCCGCGCGGGGTCAGTAAAGCAGAGGCACACCTTGACGAATGGTTGAAGGAGGTCGCCCCGAGTACCGAACTGCGCAAATGGTTCGGTCACGATCCGGCGCGCTGGACAGAGTTCCAGCACCGCTACCGGATCGAACTTGCTCAGCATTCCGACTGCCTGGACCACATTCGCAACCTCGCCCGCACGCAAACCGTGACCCTCGTTTTCAGCGCGCGTGACGAGGTACACAATGATGCCGTGGTCTTGCATGACGTGCTGTGCGAGAGCACGTATGAATAACAAGATGCCTAACGCTGGTTATTAGCGCCGGAGGTCAGCTCAAACCCGCTGATTTCGATTGCACGATTTTCAGCCAGGGATTGAGATCGGGCTCGCCAATCTTCGTCAGCCGGTTGATGTCGCGATGGACGAACGGTTCATCCTGACCGCGCACTATCATGATCGTATCCTCGGTATAGCTCCAGGATCCGTCGTCATTGAAAGTGATCTCTATCCGGTAGCTGTCCGTGCGGAAGGCCTGTTCCAGAAACGTGGTGGAACAGATGCCGTAATCCGTCTGGCCACGCTTTGCCTCGACCACGATCCGCTTCGCGTCCGCATCGGCATGACCGCACGCCAGGGCCACCTGGCCGCGCGGAATGGCGAGAGTCTGCATGATCAATCCGGTCGCCGGCTCCCACAACCAGTAGCCCATCTGGTCATGAAACGTGACGTCCTCGTCCGGGTTGTTGATGTGAGTATGATAGCGCAGGCCATAGAGCAGCTGCGGACCATTGGATTGCGGATCGATCGGCTGAAACTCGGCTCTTTCGGTGAATGGCTTGCGTTCGGGACCATGTGCCTTGGGGGCTATATCTCTTCCGGACTTGCCTTCCCAGATACCCGCAAGGCGCCGCAGGGGGCCCATGTTGGCGAGAGCATCCGGATCGATCGGATCCTGTTCGGTGAAGATGTCGTCCAGTCGGTCCATGATATTGAATCAAGCTCCCCCTGCCAGGCCAGGCAGTAGTTTTGTAAGCCCGGCGATGATCATGTCTACCGCGATGGCTAGCAGAATCATGCCCATCAATCTCGTGGTAATCGTCCGCAGAGTCTGGCTCATGATCCTGCCGATTTGCGCCGCGAAGAACAGAACCGTGAGCAGCAGGATCATGATCGTCCCGACAATCCCGACGAGCCAGAGCATTCCCTCCATGCCCTGTGCGTGGCCCGCATAGATGATCAGCGTGGCGATCGTGCCGGGTCCCACGATCATCGGGAAGGTCATCGGATAGAACGCGAGCCCCGATACATCCTTGATCTGCGTCTGTTCGCTGGCGCTCCCCTGATGCGAGGGCACTCCGCCGCCGTGCAACATCGACCATGCTATCCCAGCGAGAACCGCGCCGCCCGCAACGCGAAATTCATCCACCGAGATACCGAAGAAGCCGATGATCTGTTGGCCTGCGAAGAGGATGACTACGCACATGATCGCGGAGAAAACGGTGATCTTTGTGGCGAGCGTTCGCTGCTGTCCGACCGAATAGCCTTCAGTCAGCGAAAGAAAGATTGGAAGGTTGATGAACGGGTTCATGATCGCGAAAAATGCGCCGAAAGCCTTGGCCAATTCCGTGTAATCCATATGCCGTTCCCCGTTATAGCTTCAGTTTTTGCTGCAGTTCTGCCATCGCGCGGTGCAGGTCATGAATCTGGTCGATGAGGTGAAGCGCAATATCGACCCCTTCGTCATTGACGCCCAAATCGATTTGCATGTCGCGGACCAGTCTGGCCCGGGCCACGTCGATTTCACGAAGAGTTCCGCTTTCGGCGATAACCCAGCGCTTCTCGATCCACAAACGCAATGTGCCCATTTCGATGCCGAACTGCGTAGAAAATTCTTCGAGGGTCATGACGTTACCTCGCGGGGATTGTGTGCCTTGCCGCTCTCCCATCTTTCGACAAACTCTTCGAGCGCAGGATCGGGCTCTTTGGGCAGAACGATGGAAAGACGGACAAATTCATCGCCCCTTTTGCCTCCCCCCATCGGTGCACCCTGGCCCCTGAGCCGCAATTTCGTTCCGCTACTCGATCGGGCGGGGATGGTCATCTCCACCGTCCCGGTCGGTGTCGGCACGCGGATTTTGCCGCCGCGAACAGCTTCAGAGATCGAGATGGCGACATCCATCGTCAGGTCGCTACCCTCCTGCGAGAATCGGGCGTCCGGCAGCACCTCGATCTCGATCAGTGCGTCGCCGGGACTTCCGGTTCCGGCCCCAGCAGTCCCCTTGCGGGCAAGCCGGAGCATCTTGCCATCGGTGATCCCGGCGGGAATCGTGACATCGAGAACGCTGCCGCCAGGCATGGTTATCCGCTTCTGCCCGCCTTTTATGGCTTCGGCCAGCGTTACGCCGAGCCGGTAATGCAGATCTTCGCCCGGCCGATTGGCGCGGGCTTGCGCATTGCGGCGAAGGAACTCCGCGAGGAAGTCGTCCTCGTTTCCAAAATCGCCGTAGCCCTGCGACTCGCCATAACCAGAAGAACCGGAATCAGCATAATCGCGATAGTAGGAACGATCGTCCCATTGGGGAGGTCGTTCACGCCCCTCTTCGTCGATTTCGCCAGCATCGAACCGCTTACGTTTCTCTGGATCGCCGATCAGATCGTAGGCGCCAGTTATCTGCTTGAACTTTTCTTCGGCAGTCGGGTCGCCCGGATTGAGGTCGGGGTGGAGACGCTTGGCTAACGATCGATAGGCTTTGCGGATTTCATCGTTGCTAGCCGATCTCGCCACACCCAGGATGTCATAGGGATCTGTCATCCTATTCGGTCACCTCGCCATCAGCTTGCGTGCGTATGTCCATTGTCCGATGGGCAAAGAATCCGCCGAACATGCCAGCTACCGATGCGACTACCGTGATCGCATACAGATCGATCACAAGGCAGAGAGCTTCGCCGGCAAAGGTGACCGGATTGGCCATAGACGATGAAATCGTCGTCAGTTGTGCGCTGACATAATAGAAAGAATCCCACCATGTATGGATGTCCGTTCCCGGGGCATTCCGTTCCAGCCGGTACAACACGACACTTGCGAGGAGGTCGACGATCAGAGTGAGGGAAAGGGCCGCTGCCAGTCGATCGCGCAAATGCGAATGCGGCATGCTGCTTGCCCGCAAGACGTCGCGGATATCGCTGTAGACGCGCACGATTGACGTGATGGCTGACACGCATCCCCTCCCCAAACTGAACCGGACAATAATGAACAGACGTAAGCCTACGAAGGCTGGTTGATCAGACCACGCACCCTCACGGCGAGAAGCGACAGAATGATTCCGCGGATGATGAAGCCAAGGCCTACAAACCAAGCAAGCGTCACAATCTGCGCACCTACGGGCATGAATGTCGAAATGTAGATGCCAAGCGCCAAATCAATGACGCCCATCAGGATCAGCCACACCTTGTCCTCGCTCGCTTTGAAGCCGTTGATGAGTTCAAACGCGCCGTTGACAATGAAGAAGATGCCCACTGCCCAAACAAGGCTGGTTGCGCTCAACACCGGCATCGCGAGAACCAGGAAGGCGCCGCCGAGGGCAAGGGCGCCGAACAGGACATCGACCAGCTTAGCCTGCCAGCCGAATTCGCGAAAGGCCGCGATGATTGAGGCTATGCCGGCGAAGAGCAGCGCGATTCCCAACATGATTCCTACTGCCACACTGGTCGCTATAGGGTTGAAGGCTGCGAACCAGCCGGCCAGGATCAGCAAGATGCCATATGCCAGCATCCAGCCCCACGCACGCCTCGCTTTCGCACCGGAATTTTGAACGGAATCCATGGCGTCCTCTCCATTGTAGTTGTGCGCCAAAGCTAGCCGAAAAACATCGGGGCATTAAAGAAAAATTGGCAGGGTGATCTGCCCCCTTCTGAGTGGTCCAAAATTGATGATATTTTGGACGACGAAGGAGATATCGAATGCCGAGCAAGAAGCATCGCCCGGAAGAGATTATCGGCAAGCTACGTGAGGCGGAGGTTGTGCTTGCGCAGGGCGCTACGACCGCCGAGGCGTGTCGTCGGATCGCGATCAGCGAGCAGACCTATTATCGGTGGCGCAAGGAATATGGCGGCCTGAAGACCGATCAGGCGCGTCGGATGAAGGATCTGGAGAAGGAGAATGCGCGGCTTCGTCGTGCGATCTCGGACCTGACGCTGGACAAGCTGATCCTGCAGGAGGCTGCCCGGGGAAACTTCTGAGCCCCGCACGCCGCAGGCGCTGTATCGACCACATCAGAATGATGATGCCGGTGTCCGAGCGGCGGCTGTGCCGCGTGCTCGGGCAGCACCGATCGACGCAGCGCAAGGCGCCACGCGGGGCGGATGACGAAGCGGCCCTCACTGAGGATATCATCGCACTGGCCCGGCAATATGGTCGTTATGGCTATCGCCGGGTGACGGCGTTGCTACGCGATGCGGGGTGGCATGTGAACCGCAAGCGGGTTGAGCGTATCTGGCGCCGCGAAGGGCTGAAGGTGCCACAAAGGCAGCCGAAGCGCGGGCGTCTGTGGCTGAACGACGGATCGTGCATCCGGCTGCGGCCAGAATATCCCGGCCATGTCTGGTCCTACGACTTCGTCGAGGGCCGGACGCACGATGGTCGCAAATACCGGATCCTGTCGATCATCGACGAGGCGAGCCGGGAGTGCCTGGCGTTGCCGGTGGCGCGTAAGCTCAAGAGCGACGACGTGCTCGCGGCACTGGCCGAGCTGTTCGTCACGCGTGGGCCGCCGGCGCATATCCGGTCGGACAACGGCCCGGAGTTTATCGCGACGGCGGTGCAGCAATGGCTCGCCCAGATCGGCGTGAAGACGCTGTATATCACGCCCGGATCGCCATGGGAGAATGGCTATTGTGAAAGCTTCAACGGATCCCTGCGCGATGAGCTGCTCAACGGCGAGATCTTCTACTCGCTCGCGGAGGCCCGGATCCTGATCGAGGCTTGGCGGCGGCATTACAACACCGTCCGGCCGCACAGCTCGCTGGGATATCGACCACCGGCGCCGGAGGCCGTTCCATCGCCAGTGTCGCCCGCCGGTTCCGCTTCGCTCCACCTGCGGCCAACACTGGCGATGGAGGCGTCAATGCACTAACAATCCCAGCGGACCACTCGGTGGGGGCCGGTCAGTCCATCAGCAGCGGCAAATTCATCGCTAACCGTGCCTGCTACCTAGAAAGCTACCTAACGGCGAAAACCGAAGCCAACGCGTTCTGCTGACTCTGTATAAGGCACTGTAAGGAAATGAAAAATGGTGGACGCACTAGGGCTCGAACCTAGGACCCGCTGATTAAGAGTCAGCTGCTCTACCAACTGAGCTATGCGTCCACTGCCGTTTTCCGGCTTGCCTTGCGGCGAAGAGGAGCCCTCTTTGCTGCGAAGCGAGCGGCCCGCTATCATGCCCCTGTGGGGTTGGCAATGCCTCCGATGCCTTTTTGCCGATTTTTTTCTCAATGAAAGCGACGGCTGCCCGTTTTGCTGTCGTTTTCGATCGCCAGCATGATGCCGACGCACGTCATGATCGTCAGCATCGACGAGCCGCCATAGGAGAAAAGCGGCAGCGGGATGCCGACGACGGGGGCGAGGCCCATCACCATCATCAGGTTGATCGCGATATAGAAGAAGATCGTCATCGTGAGGCCCGCCGCAGTGAGCTGGCCAAAGCGCGTCCGCGCGCGCAGCGCGACGCGGGTCGACCAGCGCAGCAGCAGGAAGAAGCCGAACAGCAGCGCGAGCCCGCCGATCAGTCCCCATTCTTCCGCCATCGTCGCGAAGATGAAGTCGGTGTGGCCTTCGGGCAGGTAATCGAGGTGGCTTTGCGACCCGTTGAGAAAGCCCTTGCCACCGATGCCGCCTGAACCGATCGCGATCTTCGACTGGCTGATATGATAGCCGGCGCCGAGCGGGTCGCTTTCGGGATCGAGGAAGATCAGCACGCGTTTCTGCTGATAATCGTGAAGGAAGGAGAAGAGCACGGGCAGCGCCGCGAGCCCCGCGACGGCCGTACTGCCGAACCACCAGAAGGGGAGGCCAGCGACGAACATCACCACGACGCCGCCGATACAGATCGCGAGCGCGGTGCCGAGGTCGGGTTGCAGCATGACGAGCGCGGCGGGGAGCCCGATCATGACAAGCGCCGGCCAGAGCGCGGTGAAGGTGCGCGTATTACCCGGCGGCAATTGGGCGTAGAAGCGGGCGAGCGCGATCACGATCGCCACCTTCATCAGCTCGGACGGCTGCAGGTTCATGAAGCCGAGATTGAGCCATCGCTGGCTGCCCCCGCCGACGAAGCCGAGCAGTTCGACCGCGATCAGCAGGACAAGGATGCCGATATATCCGATATAGGCGAAATCCTCGAATATCCGCAGCGGGAAGCGCCCGATCACGAGCGCGACACCGAGGAAGACGAGGAAGCGCACGCCCTGTTGCCAGGCCCAGGGCGACCAGTTGCCGCCCGCGGCCGAATAGAGGACGAGCAGGCCGAAGCCGGTAATCCCGGCAAGGATGGCGATCAGCTTCCACGGAATGCGCTGGATGGCGGGCGGGACGGGGATCATTGCGGAACGCCCGGGTCGGGATCGCTCGATGCGCCCGCCTTCCACGCCGCATAGTCGCGGTCCATGCGTTCCTTGATCGTACCGCCCCAGCCGGCCTCGAAAGTTTCGAGCGCTTCCATCGCCTTTTCGCGGTCGAAAAGGAAGGTCATGAAATCCTTGGCTACCGGCGCCGCGGCGCGGCTGCCCCCCATGCCATGTTCGATCACGACGGCGGTTGCATAGCGCGGATTGACGACCGGCGCGAAGCCGATGAACAGGCCGTGGTCGCGGAATTTCCACGTCCCGCTCTTCCCGTTCCCGGTGCCGAGCCCGCGGACCTGCGCGGTGCCGGTCTTGCCCGCCATCGTGATGCCGTCGAGCGGCAGGCGGCTGCGCACCGCGGTGCCAGCGCCGTTGACGACAAGGTCCATGCCGTGGCGTGCGACGGCGAGCGCTTCGGGCGAGAAGGGCAGGGCTTCGTTCTTGAATTCGCGGTTGACGAGCCGCGGGTAGAGATGGCGGCCCGATGCGATGCGCGATGCCATCACCGCAAGCTGGAGCGGATTCACGCTGACATAGCCTTGCCCGATGACGGCGTTGAGCGAGTCCGAGGCCGACCAGGCCTGGTCGTATTTCTTCATCTTCCACGCGCTGTCGGGAATGGTTCCGTACCGCTGGTTACTGCCCGCGAGCTGGAATTCCTCACCGAGCCCGAGAAGGCGCGCCGTGGGGGCCATCGCGTCATAGCCGAGACGATGCGCGAGCCAGTAGAAATAGCTGTTGCAGCTTTTCATGATCGCCGACGGCATGTCGAGGCTGCCGTGCGTGCCAAGGCAGCGGAAGAAGCGGCTGCCGAGGCGGTAGCCGCCGACGCACGTGTGCCGCTCGCTCGGGTCGACGCCATGTTCGACCGCCGCAATCGCCGCCATCGGCTTCAGCGTCGAGCCCGGCGGATACAGGCCGCGCGTCGCCTTGTTGATCAGCGGCTGGTGATCGTCGGCGCGCAGCCAGGCATATTCATTGCTGCTGATGCCGTCGGAAAAGCTGTTCGGATCGAAGCTTGGCATCGACACGAAGGACAGGATATCGCCATTGTGGCAGTCGATCACGACCGCCGCGCCCGATTCGCGCCCCATGCGCCGCGCGACATATTCCTGCAGGTCGGCGTCGATCGTCAGATGGACGGTCTTGCCCTGGACGTCGTCTGTGCCGCCGAGCTCGCGCACGACCTTGCCGCGCGCGGTGACCTCGACGCGCTTTGCGCCGGGTTTGCCGCGCAGCATCGGCTGGAAATATTTCTCGAGCCCGTCCTTGCCGGTGCGGAAGCCGGGGGTGATGTAGAGCGGGTCCTTGACCTTCTGATACTCCTCGGCGGTCGGTGCGCCGACATAGCCGATCAGATGGCCGACCGCGGCGCCGGTCGGATAGTTGCGCGCGAAGCCGCGCTGCGGCGCGACGCCGGGAAGTTCGGGCAGGCGGACGAGGATCGAGCTGTACTCGGCCTCGGTCATGTCTTCCTTGACCGCGACAGGCTGGAACCCGGATGCGGCCTTCAGGTCGCGATTGATCCGCTCCATCGCGTCGCCGTCGAGGCGGAGCAGCGTCTGGAGCTGGCCGAGCACCAGCTCCTTGTTGTGCAGCCGGTCGGGAATGATGTCGATGCGCAAGGACACACGGTTGTTCGCGAGCGCCTTGCCATGGCGGTCGACGATCCAGCCGCGCCGCGGCGGAACCAGCGTCAGATTGACACGATTGCTTTCCGATTCAAGGACATATTTGTCATTGTCGATAACCGATATATAGGCCATGCGCGCCGCGAGCGCGACGCCCACGGCCGCCTGCGCGCCGCCGACGACAAGCGCGCGGCGGGTGAAGGTTATGCCCCTCCAGGCTTCGGTAATCGGCGGGCTCTTCTTTTTGGGCATCGGGATTTTATCGGCGTTTCAGGCGGAAATTGTCAAACGTGCCGGTCAGGCGCATGAACAGGGGAACGAGCAGCGCCGAGACGATGATCTGCGGCACGATCAGCCCCAGAACGCGCCCGGTATCGGCGTGCGGATGGATGATCAGCGCCGCGAGCGACTGGATGATCGCGATCAGCAGCGCGGCGATCGCCCAGTCGTGAAGGAAGCCGCGCCAATAGATGCGCTGCGACGAATAGTGAATCGCAATGCTGGCGATCGTCCACAGCCCCGCCGCGGTGCCGATGGGGGCCCCGCTGAACAGATCGTCCCACAGTCCCAGCGGCAAGCCGATCCACACCGGCCACATTTCGGTGCGCAAGAGCTGCCAGCACAGAAAGAACAACAGGCCGAGCGGCGGCAGCACCGGCGAATTGGCGATCAGCGGCAGCATCAGCGGCAGCGCGGAGGCGAACATCACGCTCGCGACCGGCACGATGCGCATCCGCCACAGCGACGCCGGTTCGCCGAGGCGCGGACCTTTCTGGTTCATGGCGCGCCGGCAGGGGCGGGGGCTTGCGCGGGACCCGGCAGCCCCTGCGCTTCGATATTGTCGGGGGTATAAGGGCGCAGCACCGACACCGCATCGACCTTGCCCGGATCAGCGAGCGGCCGCGCGAGCGCGCCGTCGTCCTGGCGCCGCACGACGATCGCGACGGGAATGTTCGGCGGATAGAGCCCGCCTGTGCCCGAGGTGACGAGGATGTCGCCGGGCTTGAACGGGTTGTTGGCGATGTTCAGCGTGCGGATATCGAGGTCGCCGTTGCCGCGGCCATAGGCGAGCGCGGGCAGACCGTCGCGCGCACGGCGCACGGGGACGATATTGTCGACGTCGGTGAGCAGCAGCACCTGCGAGACCGACGGACCGCTACCGAGCACGCGGCCGATCAGCCCGTCGGCGCCGCGCACCGGCTGGCCCGCGGCGACGCCAAGATTGCGGCCGATGCTGAGCAGGGCGATGCGCTTGCTGCTCGTCGAGGTCGAGGTCAGCAGATAACCGTTGGCGAGCGCGGTCTTGTCGGTTTCCTGCAGCTTGAGCAGCGCCTTCAGCTGGCGATTTTCTTCCTGCAACGAGCTGGTCGCGACGAGCTCGCGGCGCGTGTCGGCGAGCTCCTTGCGCAGTCGACGGTTTTGCGTGCCTGCGGCGACATAGGCACCGACGGTATCGTCGATGCCCGAAATCGATCCGATCGCCGACCGCGACGCGCGCGCGATCGGCGCCGTAATTTCCTGGCTCGCCACGCGCAACTGGGCGAAGCCGACGGGGTCAACAACCGACAGGACGGCCAGCAACAGGCCCGCCACTGCCCCTGTCACCGCAATGACATAGGCAACGAACAGGCTGTACTGGGCCTTTCGGGATTGCCCCGGACGCCGATGTGCCGGGCGGACCATGGTTCAGCGCCTTGGTATCAGGCTTGCTGCAGCACGCCGCGGAAGGCGGGGTCTTCCATCGCGCGGCCGGTACCGATCGCGACGCAGGTCAGCGGATCTTCGGCCACCGTGACCGGCAGGCCGGTCGCGTCACGCAGCAGTTCGTCGAGCTCGGCGATCAGCGCGCCGCCGCCGGTGAGCACGATGCCCTGATCGACAATGTCGGCCGCAAGTTCAGGCGCGGTGTTTTCGAGCGCGATGCGCACGCCTTCGACGATCGTGCCGATCGGTTCGGACAGCGCCTCGGCGATCTGCGCCTGGTTGATCGAGATTTCCTTGGGGACGCCGTTGACGAGGTCGCGGCCCTTGATGTGGATCGTCAGGCCGACGCCATCGGCGGGGATGCGTGCGATGCCGAAATCCTTCTTGATCCGTTCGGCGGTCGATTCGCCGATCAGCAGATTATGGTGTCGGCGGACGTAGGACACGATCGATTCGTCCATCTTGTCGCCGCCCGCGCGGACCGAGGTGGTGTAGGCGAGGCCGCGGAGCGACAACACCGCGACTTCGGTCGTCCCGCCGCCGATGTCGACGACCATCGAACCGATCGGTTCGGTGACGGGCATGTCGGCACCGATCGCAGCAGCCATCGGTTCTTCGATCAGCCACACTTCGCTCGCGCCTGCGTTCGAAGCGGCGTCACGGATCGCGCGGCGTTCGACGCTGGTCGAACCCGAAGGAACGCAGATCACGATTTCGGGGCTGCGGAACGCGTTGGGCTTGCCGCCGTGCACCTTGGTGATGAAGTGTTTGATCATCTGTTCGGCGACGTCGATGTCGGCGATGACGCCATCGCGCAGCGGACGGATCGCCTCGATGCTGTCGGGGGTCTTGCCCATCATCAGCTTCGCGTCGTCGCCGACGGCCTTCACCCGCTTGATGCCGTTCAGCGTCTCGACCGCAACGACCGAGGGTTCGTTCAGCACGATCCCCTTGCCGCGCACGTACACAACCGTGTTCGCGGTGCCGAGGTCGATAGCCATGTCTTGGGAATTGAATTTGAACCAGCGGGAAAAGAAGGACATCGATACTGCTTCCTGTCATCGAAGCCGCGCCCTTGATGGACACGCCCCTGTCGTGATTTTATCCGTACGCCCGGCCGGCGACAGCTACAATCAGGGGGAGATTCCGGCTCGTCCACGGGGGGTGGCTGGACAAAATGATCAGGGCTGTGCGGATGGGTCGCGATTTGCGTTCGACTGCGCTAGGAGAGCGGCCATGTCAATACGTCGCCTGCCGGAAAAGCTCGTAAATCGGATCGCAGCCGGTGAAGTGGTTGAAAGACCCGCTGCGGCGCTCAAGGAACTGGTTGAAAACGCCGTCGACGCCGGTGCGACTCGCATTTCGGTGCGAATCGCCGAGGGCGGGATCTCGCGGCTGGAGGTCGAGGACGACGGGTGCGGAATGACCGCCGCCGACATGGCGCTCGCGCTCGAACGTCACGCGACCTCGAAGCTGCCCGACGATGCGATCGAAGATGTCACGACACTCGGCTTTCGTGGCGAGGCGTTGCCCTCGATCGCAAGCGTTGCGCGGCTGACGCTCGAAAGCCGCGTTTCCGGGGGCGACGGCTGGCGCCGCGTCGTCGACAATGGCGCGGTGGCGGCCGAGGGGCCGGCAGCGCTCGCGAAAGGGACCCGCGTTGTCGTCGAGGATCTGTTCGCGCGCGTTCCCGCACGACGCAAGTTTCTCCGCAGCGGGCGGAGCGAATATGCCGCGTGCCTCGATGTCGTGCGGCGGCTCGCGATGGCGCGTCCCGATATCGGCTTCACCGTCGAGCATGACGGGCGCCGCGTGCTCGACGTGCAGGGCGGACAGGACCAGTTGACCCGGGTCGCCGCGCTGACCCAGCGCGATCTCGCCGCGAATAGTATCGGGGTCGATATCGACCGCGGCGAGGTGCATCTCGGCGGGGTGATCAGTCTGCCGACCTACAATCGCGGCATCGCCGACCATCAATATCTGTTCGTCAACGGCCGTCCGGTGAAGGATCGCCTGCTCGTCGGCGCCTTGCGCGGCGCCTATGCCGACCTGCTCGCGCGCGACCGGCACCCGGTCGTCGCTTTGTTCCTCGACGTGCCGACGAGCGAGGTCGACGTGAACGTCCATCCGGCGAAGACCGAGGTGCGCTTCCGCGATCCGCAGCTCGTGCGCGGGATGATCGTCGGCGGCCTCCGCCGCGCGCTCGACGAACATGGCTTCCGCAGCGTCCAGCGCCCGGCCGAAGCGGCACTCGCCGCCTGGCAGCAGGAACCCGTGGCGCCGGAACCCGCGACGGGCTTCCTGTTCGGGCACCGCAGCGAACCCGCGGTGCACCTGTTCGGCGCTGACATCACGCCGCCGGGCGAGGATGTCGCGCGCGTCTATGACCGCATCACACCCTTTGCGTCCGCCGCGCCGCTTGCCGGGCGCGCCGAGGTCGCAACGCTGTCGCCGCCCGGCGCCGAAGCGCACCCGCTCGGCATCGCGCGCGGGCAGATCGCCAGGACCTATATCGTCGCCGAGGCCGAGGATGGCCTCGTCATCGTCGACCAGCACGCGGCGCACGAACGGCTCGTGCTCGAACAACTCCGCCGCGGGATGAGCGGGCAGGCGGTCCCCTCGCAAGGGCTGCTGCTGCCCGAGGTCGTCGAACTCGACGAACCCGCGTGCGACCGGCTGGAGGCGGCCGCGCCGCAGCTCGCCGCGCTCGGCGTCGAAATCGAGCGCTTCGGCCCCGCCGCAGTGATGGTCCGCGCGACCCCTGCGATGCTCGGCGCGATCGATTGCCGCAAGCTCGTCACAGATATCGCCGACGATCTCGCGGGCTATGACGCGGCGCTGGGGCTGAGCGAGCGGCTCGAACTGGTCGCGGCGACGATGGCGTGCCACGGATCGGTGCGCGCCGGGCGCACGCTCAGCGTCGCCGAGATGAACGCGCTCTTGCGCACGATGGAGGTCACCCCGCATTCGGGGCAATGCAACCATGGGCGGCCGACGTGGGTGAAGCTCGCGATGGACGATGTGGAACGGCTTTTCGGACGGAAATGAATGGCCCGATCATTTTCCGGATGGCCGGGCGGTTGAGTTGCGGGAGGCACAGGAATGGACGAGCAAAACCAGCCACCGGGGATATCAGCTTCCCATGTGCCGGGAACGGCCGCGCTGGTGCTTGGCATCTTGACGTTTTTCCTGTTTTTCTTCTCTCCGTGGCTCGTTTTGGGGCTGCTCACGTCTTTCCTTGCCGTTGTCGCTGGTATGATTGGCCTTACAACCAGAGGCCGCGGTCGAGCAGGGGCTGGCATGGTTCTGGGCCTCGTCGGAGGGTTGTTGTGCGCCTTGCTGTTCCTGTTGGTGCCAGGGTAATGTGGTTTTGAAACAGGAAATGTGAAAGGAAACAGGATGGGGTTTCGCATCATGGCCGCGTTGCTGGCTATCGCCCTGTCCACGGGGCCGGCATTCGCCGCGCCCGCCGCAAAGGACGTGTCCTGCCCGGCTGCGCCGGTCCTGCCGCCCGAACTCGCCGACTGGGGGCGCGATGCGTCGGGCAAGACGATCTATGCCTATGGCGACGACCTTGGTGCCGACTGGTCGCCGCTCGGCGCGGCGCGGACGGCGTTGCCACTGCACAAGTTCGAAAGCCTGCGTTATGGCATCGCGCCCGAGCGCAAGCCTGATGTCCATAAATTCGGCGGGATGATCCCGATCGATGTGAAGAGGGCGGGGCGGCTGGTCGTCGCGCTCGATGCGGGCGCGTGGATCGACCTCGTCCGCGACGGCGCGGTCGTGAAGTCGCTCACCCACGGGCATGGCCCCGCCTGTTCGGGCATCCGCAAGATGGTCGAATTCGACGTGACGCAGGGGCGCTACCAGCTTCAGGTCGTCAACGCGCCGACCGCGTCGATCCACGCGATGGCAGTGCTGCGCGACTGGCTACGGTAGGCGCTTGACCAGCACGCCCGTCGCATCGCTCGGCAGCGGTGCGGCCCCGATGAGCCGCATCAGCAGCGGATAGACCTCGATATTGTCGATCGTCCCGACGTCGCCCGTCAGGCCGGTGCCGCTCGCAACGAACAGCGCGAGCATCTCGGGATCCTGATTGTCATAGCCATGCGCGCCGCCCTTCACGGGCCAGCTGGGCGTGCCCGCGATGATCGACCAGCCGGGCTCGGCGATGCAGATGATCGCGGCGACGCGCGGGTTCTGGCCGTAGTGCAGCCGTTTGGGCAGCTCTTCGCGGCGGTTGCAGACCATATGATCGTGGGGTTTCAGCAGCGCCTTGTACACGCGGTCATCGGTTCCGGCGGCGGGTTCGATGGCGGCGTAAGGGCCGGTCTCGACCGCGATGATGCTCGGCAGATCGATCAGGTCGGCGAGCTGGATCACGCGGCTCTCGTCGATCGCGCGCATCCCGTGGTCGGCGACGACAATCATCCGCGCGGGTTGCCCCATTGCGACGAGGCCGGCGGTGAGGTCGCCGATGCGACCATCGACTTCGGCGATCGCGGCGTTCACTTCGGCGCTGTCGGGACCGAATTTATGCCCGGCGTCGTCGACCGCCTCGAAATAGAGTGTCACGAAGGCGGGGCGGATATCGGCGGGACGGCGCATCCAGTCGAGCAGGGTGTTGACCCGCTGCGTATAGCCGACATGCGCGTCATAACGCATCCAGTCGGGCGGCCGGCTCTCGTGGATCGCGACCTCGCTGCCCGGCCAGAACATCGTCGCGCTGCGCACGCCCGCCTTGTCTGCCGTCACCCACGCCGGTTCGGCCTCGTCCCACCAGAAGGGATCGAGCGACTGTTTCGGATCGCCGAGGCTGAACCGCACATCCGGGCGGCGCGGATCGATCATATTGTTGCCCACGATGCCGTTCGTATCGGGGCGCTTGCCGGTGACGATCGCATAATGGTTGGGGAAGGTCTTGGTCGGGAAGGAGGGGCGCAGCTTGCCGTACGCGCCTTCGGCCGCGAGCCGCGACAGGGTCGGCGTGATTCCGCGATCGAGGTAATCGGCACGAAAGCCGTCGATCGAGATCAGGATCGTGACGGGCTTGCGCTCGCTTCCCTCTTGCGCATGCGCGGCGAGGGGAAGGAGCAGGGCGAGCAGCAGCGAGTGGAGGCGGTTCATGCCGGATCCGCTATGGCGTTTGTGTGACCGTCCGGCGACACGTCACGCCATCTTGATCCCGGCGACGTCGCGCTCGACCACCCCCGTTGCACGCTTCGACAGCGTGTTCACCGGCGTCGTCACCTTGTCGACGACCATGAAATGCGTCTGCCAGGCGTCGCGATTGACCTCGCACACGACATAGCCGCGCTGGTCGTTCGCGAATTTGAGTTCGGGGTTGAGCTTGAGGAAGGTGTCGGTGCCGTTGCGTTGATCGCTGCCGTCGCCGCCCGAGGAGATCGACGTCGCGACGAATTCGGCGCCGACGACCTTGTCCTTCGACACCAGATCGCCGCAGAAATTCTGATGCTCATCGCCGGTGAGAACGACATTATTCTTCAGCCCTGCCATGCGCGACAATATGCGCTCGCGCGGCGCTTCATACCCCGCCCAGCTGTCGAGATTGACGATCTTCTTCGGCTCGTCGGCCTTACGCCGCCGGTCGAGCGACATCATCGTGATCTGCTGCGCAAAGGCGTTCCACGTCGCGCCGCCCTCCGCGAGGTTGCGGCCGAGCCATTCTTCCTGCGCCTTGCCGAGCACCTGCGCATTCTTGTCGAACACGCCGGGGCAGGCGGGCTTGAAACCATCGTCGCACGGCTGGTCGCCCCGATATTGGCGTGTGTCGAGCAACTGCATCGCCATCAGGTCGCCCCAGCGGAACTCGCGGTTCATCGCGACCATGCCGCCGCGCGGCAGCAGCGCCTTGCGCACCGGCATATGCTCATACCACGCCTGCATCGCGGCCTGCTTCTTCAGCATGAAGACTTCGGGCGGCGCGGCTTCGGGGTCGTTGACTTCGAGACCGAGCTTCCAGTTGTCGATGTCGGAGACCCAGTCGTTGCGGATCTCATGATCGTCGAAGCTCGACAGGAAGGCGTGAGTGCAACGCGCCGCCTGCAGGTCGATGTCGCCGAGTTGTTGCGCATAGGAGTTGCGGAAATCATTGACGTCGACGAGCGCACGGAAGGCGTGCTTGCGCACCGGACGCGTCGGCAGTCCGGTGTTGAACAGATATTCCTCGCTATATTCGTAAATGAAGTCGCCATAATGATAGACGAAGGCGAGGTCTTCGCGCGCGAGGTGGCGATAGGCGCCGAAAAAGCCCGCTTCGAAATGCTGGCACCCGGCGACCCCGAATTTCAGCGCGTCGGTCTTCGCGCCGGGCGCGGGCAGGGTGCGCGCGCGGCCGCGCAGGCTGCGTTCGCCGCCAGCGGTGAAGCGGTAATAATAGGGGCGGTCGGGTTCGAGCCCGGCAACTTCGACATGGACGCTGTGCGCAAGTTCGGGGCGCGCGAGTTCGGTGCCCTTCGCGACCACGCTGCGAAAGCCGCTGTCGCTCGCGACCTCCCAGTCGACCGGAAAGTTCGCTAGCGGCATCCCGCCGTGGCGTTCCATCGGTTCGGGGGCGAGGCGTGTCCAGATGACGAAGCCGTCGCTCGCCGGATCGCCCGCCGCGACGCCAAGGCTGAACGGGAACTCACGGAAAATGCCGCCCTCGGCGCGCAGGATCGCGGGGGTGGCAAGGCCGGCGAGGGTGGCCCCGGCAAGGAAGTGGCGGCGGTTGTACATGGCTGGGCTCCGTGGGGCGAATCGATGCCCCTGATAGCCCAGCCATATGTTTCATCAATGACCGATGCAGGACGCGATCAGAACCACATCCGCGCCATCCACAGCGCCATCGCGACCATCATCACATTCTCGGTCAGCGATACGAAGCCCAGCGGCACCTTGCTGCTGCCGCCGACGCACGCGCATTTGATGTCGCGCTTGTCGATATAGACCGCCTTGAAAACCGACACCGCGCCGATGCCGCCGATGAACAGCGCTAGGGGGATCGAGAGCCAGTTGAATGCGTGCGCCGTCATCAGCACGCCGGCGAGGCCTTCGGCAAACGGATAGATGCTGGCGTATGGAACCCAGCGTTTGGCCAGCAGATCATAATTCAGGAACATGGTCGCGAACTTGTCGACGTCTTGCAATTTCAGCAGTGCGAGCACGATCATGCTGAACGAGATGAACCATTCGGCGGCGCGGAGGGTGAAGGGTTCGCCATAGACCGAAAAGCTGGTTGCGAGCGTCATCAGCGCAGTCATCGCGAACAGCGCGATCACCGGTGTGTAGCTCGTCGCATCGGGGTCGGCGACCTTCAGCCCGAAATGACGGCGGAGGTCGTCGTAGCCGCCGATACGGGCGCCGTCGATGAAGGTCTGCGGCGTCGTCTTGACGTCATGCTCGGCCTTGAACGCGTCGGTTTCTTCGCGTGTCGTCAGCCAGCGGTCGTCGACCGTGAAACCGCGGCTTTCGAGCAGATGTTTTGCCTTGAGGCCATAAGGGCAGGTGTGCCCTGGCATGACCATGCGATGGAGGGTTGCTTGCTTTGTCATGCGCCCCATATAGCCTCCGTACCATGGTACGGAGTCAAGCGATGCAATTCACGATCGGGAAATTGGCGACTGCGGGCGATGTCGGCGTCGAAACGGTGCGCTATTACCAGCGCCGCGGGCTGCTCGACACGCCCGCGCGCAGTGGCGGCGACGGCTGGGGCGGGGGGATTCGCCGCTATGGCGATGATGACCTGCGTCGGTTGAAATTCATCCGCTCGGCGCAGGCGTCGGGCTTCACACTCGACGAAATCTCCGAACTGCTTGCGCTCGAAGCAAGCGACGATCGCGTCCGCGTTCGCACGCTGGCGCGGGCGCGGATCGAGGTGCTTGACGAAAAGATCGCGCAGATGACGGCAACGCGCGCGGCGCTGGCGCGTCTCGCCGACCAATGCGCCGCGAGCGACAAGGGGCCGTGTCCGATTCTGGCGGCATTCGAGCCGTAGGGTGTTATCGGAATTTATTGCAGAAATGACCGCCGCCGATCGGTAGTTGACCTCCCTTTTATCGTCATCCCGGACTTGATCCGGGATCCATAGCCGCACCATCGTTATGGACCCCGGCTCAAGTCCGGGGTGACGAAGCTTGGGATCGAACGTCCGCTCCCCACCCCCTAGACGACATACCATTAGATATTTAGATATCTGGTAACCAGCCATTGCGGCCTGTGGGCGCCAGCCGTGCGGAAATCGTGAGGGAGCAGGGCGAGATGATGGAGAGTTTCGGGGCACTGGTCGGCTGGACACACCATGATGCGGGCGACCGCATCATGCTTCGGCTCGAAAGCGTTCAATCTTCGGAAGCGGCCAGGAAGCACGACCCCGATTTGTTTCGGTTCCTCATGACCAGGCAGCAAGCGGCTATCCTGGGCAATTATCTGGTGCAGCTTTCGGGGCAGCCCCCGGTCGTTCCGAAAAAGCGGGGTTGGTTTCGTCGCCACTTCGGCTGACGCACCTTCTGGCCGCGGCTTGAAACCGCCCGCCGGAAAATGCGACGGACAGGACCTCAAGCCGCCAGCGACCTGCCATGCCGAATTCGGATCAGCTGTGCAGGAAGTGCATCACGTCGCCGTCGTGCACGACATAGGCCTTGCCCTCGGCGCGCAGCTTGCCCGCCTCGCGCGCCTTCGCTTCGCCGCCCAGCGCAATATAATCGTCATAGGCGATCGTCTCGGCGCGGATAAAGCCCTTCTGGAAATCGCTGTGGATTTCGCCGGCGGCCTCAGGCGCGGTCGCGCCGGTGTGCACGGTCCACGCGCGCGCTTCCTGTGGCCCGACGGTGAAGAAGGTGATGAGGTGGAGCAGCTCGTACCCGGCGCGGATGACGCGCGCGAGCCCGGTTTCGTGCAGGCCCATCTCTTCGAGGAACTCGAGCCGGTCGGCCATGTCCATCGTCACAAGCTCGCTTTCGATCGCGGCGGAGACGACAACGGCTTGCGCGCCTTCAGCGGCCGCCTTGGCGAAGACCTTTTCCGAAAAGGTGTTGCCGTTCGCAGCGCTGCCCTCGTCGACGTTGCAGACGTACAGGACGGGCTTCGAGGTCAGGAGCTGGGCGGTGCGGAGCACGCGAGCTTCCTCGTCGTCCTTGGGTTCGACCAGGCGCGCGGGCTTGCCTTCGCGGAGCAGGTCGAGCGCCTGACCGAGCACCGAGGCGGCGATCTTGGCTTCCTTGTCGCCCTGCGCGGCCTTTTTGGCAAAGGCGGGGACGCGTTTTTCGAGGCTTTCGAGGTCGGACAGCAACAGTTCGGTTTCGACCGTTTCGGCGTCGGCGACGGGGTCGACCTTGTTCTCGACATGCTGGATGTCGTCATCCTCGAAACAGCGCAGGACGTGGACGATCGCATCGACTTCGCGGATGTTGCCGAGGAACTGGTTGCCCAGACCTTCGCCCTTCGACGCGCCGCGCACGAGGCCGGCGATGTCGACGAAGGCAAGCTGCGTCGCGATGATCTTCTTGCTGTTCGCAATTCCGGCCAGCTTTTCGAGCCGCGCGTCGGGCACCGCGACGTTGCCGATATTCGGCTCGATCGTGCAGAACGGATAGTTCGCCGCCTGCGCTGCCGCGGTTTCGGTCAGCGCGTTGAACAGGGTGGACTTGCCGACGTTGGGCAGGCCGACGATCCCGCATTTGAAACCCATAAAAACTCCGTGAGGTTCGGCGCGCCGTTGAGTGGGCGCCGGTGTTGCAGCGCCCCTAGCGCCAAGTCGCGCCGGATGCCAGTCTTTGCCGTTGCGCCCGGTTCAGACTTGCGCCTTTATCGCACCAGCCATGACACGCTCGCGCCTCCTCGTCGCCGGTATTCTTCTCGCTCTCGGTGCGACCGCCGCCGTCGCTGCGCCAAGCCGCTTCGAGGAGGGTGTCTTCACCGAACTCAATCGTTTCCGCAGCGATCCCGCAGCCTATGCCGAATATCTGCGCGACTATCGCCCGCGCTTCGAAGGCAAGCTGCTGGTTAGCGACGACGACAGCGAGATCGACATCATGACGCACGAGGGAGTCGCGGCGGTCGACGAGGCGATCCGCGATCTTCGCCGCGAAAAGCCGCTACCCGAACTGGAATGGAGCGATGCGCTCGCGCGCGCGGCGGCGGACCATGTCGCGGTTCAGTCGCGATCGGGCGCGGTCGGCCATTATACGCGGGGCAGCGGCCCCGGCGAACGGATGAAGGCGCGCGGCGGCGGGCCTTATGTGAACGAAGTCATCACCTATGGCCATCACACGCCCGAAGGCGTTGTCGATCAGCTGCTGATCGACGACGGCGTGCCCGGTCGCGGGCATCGCCACAGCCTGCTGCGCCCGACGCACCGCTATGCGGGTATCGCGTGCGGCCGGCATCCGGTGCACCGGACGATGTGCGTGACCTTGATGTCGCAGACGCGTGACGGTTCGCCGCCACCTCCGCCCAGGCGCACACCCTGACGGTCGTCCGCTCCCGCCGGAAAAAGGCGGGAGCGGACGGTGCGCCAATCAGTTGCCGACCGGCTGGTTGTCGGTGCGGCGCACGACGATGGTCGACGAACGCGGCTGCTCGCCCGCGACCGGCCAGTTGCCCGTCGGATGCTGGATGTTGACGAAGAAGGTTCTGAGGTCGGGCGTATAGGCGAGGCCGGTGATCTCGCAGCCGAGCGGGCCGACGAGGAAACGCTTCGACTGCTTGCTCGTCTGGTCGACATAGAACATCGCGTTATGACCGAAAGCCTGATCGATCGTCCGGCCCGCGACACCCGAATTGCCCGGAACGCTGTGGTCGGTCTGCACCCACAGGCGGCCCTGCGGGTCGATGCGGAGGCCGTCGGGGCTGGAGAAGGTGTCGCCGTTGATGTTACCGACAAGGTTGCTGCCGCCCGCCGAAAGCGACGGATCGCCCGCGGTCAGGAAGATTTCCCAGCTGAATTTGGTCGCCAGCGGCGAATCGCCTTCTTCGCGGAACTTGATGATGTGCCCGTGCAGGTTGCTGACGCGCGGGTTCATTGGGTTGGTGACGCGGCGGCCGCTGTTGTTCGTCAGCGTGACGAACACCGCCTTGTTGTCGGGCGCGACGGTGACCCATTCGGGGCGATCCATCACCGTGCCGCCCGCGACGCGCGCCGCCGAGGGCGTGTTGATCAGCACATCGGCCTGATTGTTGAAATTGACGATCGTCGGGGCCGGCGGTGTCGTGCTCTGGCTGGTGTTGCCGGGATCGGATGCGCCCGCGGTCAGGCCGTTCTGTCCAACGACGAGGGCGCGCCATTCGCCGGTGCCGTCGCCGTTGAAGCGCGCGACATAGAGCGTGCCATAGTCGAGCAGATCGGTGTTCGCCGCCCGGTTTGATGCGCTGTACGCGCGATCGGGGACGAATTTGTAGATGCAGCCCGGAGTCGAATCGTCACCCATATAGAATGCGACGCGGCGATCGGCGTTCGCCATATAGGCGACATTCTCGTGGCTGAAACGACCCATCGCGGTGCGCTTCGTCGGCTGTGCGAGTTCGCGCAGCGGGTCGATCTCGACCACCCAGCCGTAGTTGGTCGCGGGCTGCGTCGGGTCGAGATAATTGTCGGTCGTCTCTTCGCAGGTCAGATAAGTGTCCCACGGGGTGCGGCCGCTCGAACAATTGTTGAGCATGCCCTTGATGCTGCCCGACAGCAGGCCCGCGGCGGGGCCGCCCGCGCGATAGCTGCTGTTGCCGGTATAGCGGCGGTTATAGGTCGATCCGGCCTTCACCGCCCATTTGCCGTCGGAGCCCTTGGCGATCTCGACGACGCCGATGCCGACAGCCGACAGCGCGAGCGCTTTCTGGTCGGCGGTCGCGGTCGCGGCGTTGTAATTGCCCGCCATCAGGATGTTGAAATCGGGATACTCGTAATTCATCGCGAGCAGGCCGCCATTGTTGGCGTCGACGCCGGGCAGGGTGAAATATTCCATCCCGTCATGGTTGCCGCCGGCCCATTTCTCGGCGACCGCAGGGGTCGGGAAGCTGCCCGAATAGGCGGTGCCGGATTCGACCGAATCGCCGGCCTTCAGCAGCACGTCGACGGTGTAGCCCGCGGGTACGGTGACCTTGTCGTCCTGGTTCGCGGCGACCGCGGCGAAATTGACTGCATAGCTGACGGGCGGGGGCGTCGGGGTCGGCGTGGGCGTCGGGGTAGGCGTCGGCGGAACCGTGACGGGCGGGGTGGCGCCGTCGCTGTCACAGCCCGCGAGTACGGCGGCCGGAATGACCGACAGCCCGAACAGCCCGTTCCTCAGCAGCGTGCGGCGCGACGGGTTTTCGGCGACGATCGCCTCGAGGCTGCCGGGCCCCGGAAGGCTATCGGTTTCGCCGCGATACGGTGCGCGGGCGTCATCGGTAAGATGTGACATGCAGTTTCCCCTGTTTTTCGGTTGGGCCCCGGGACTCGAACATCCCGGTTTGGAGGTGGCGCACCGATTGCAGAGGTTGATGTCACCCGCGTTGCTCGAACGCGTCGAATTGCAACGACTTATATGACGGACTTGTGACGGGTGTCAGTCGTGTACCGCCCTGACCAGCGGGCCGAGCTGCCCGCCGCCGAGCCATGCGAGCTGGACTTCGGCCGAAACGCGGTTGATCGCTTCCTGCGGTTTGTTGCCGGGGTGGACTGCGCGGCGGAGCGGCCGCTTGCCGGCGGGCATCGCCATGATCTCGGCGATCGCGCGCGGCACGTCGACGGGCTCGGCGCTACGGCCGCTGCCGTCCTCTGTGCCCATCCCGCGCGTGAAAGGTTCATAGGCGGCAAGCAGCGCGGGGTCGCTGCGATCGCGCAGCGCGCCGGTATAGGCGTTGCGATTGACCCACACTTTGGTGGGATAACCGCCGGGCTGGATGATCGTGACGTCGATCCCGTGCGGCACCAGTTCATAGGCGAGCTGTTCCGACAGGGCCTCGACCGCGAATTTGGTCGCCGAATAATGGCCGCCGCCGGGAACGATGACGCGGCCGAGCTGCGACGAGATGTTGAAGATCTGCCCGCCCTTTGCCGCGCGCATCTGCGGCAACAGCGCACGCACCATTCGCTGGATGCCGAAGACATTGGTTTCAAAGATCAGGCGGGTGGCCTCCATGTCCTGCACCTCGACCGGTCCGGTAATCCCGATCCCTGCATTGTTGATCAGTGTGTCGATGTGCCCGCCCGCCAGCTCAAGCGCCCTGGCGGTCCCCGCCGCGACCGAGGCGTCGTCGGTGACGTCGATCTCGACGATCTGCACGTCGAGCTTGTCCTTCGCGGCTTCGGCGGAGAGCGAATTCGCCTCGGGTCGCGGGACGTTCCGCATCGTCGCGATCACCTTCGCGCCAAGGAGGGCATAATAGAGCGCCCCGACGCGGCCGAAACCGCTCGATGCTCCGGTGATCAGCACCGTGCGGCCTTTCAGCGACGGCACCGCGGCTGGCGGCGTGGCATGGAGCAGGGCGGGCGTGGCTGCGGTGAGCGCGGCAGCACCCGCGATAAGCTCGCGGCGGCTGGGGCTGTGACGATCGGACATGCGGGGCTCCTTTCGGAGAGCCATCATGCATCAGTCGGCACAAAGCGCCAACTTCGTTGCGTCAGCCTTGCAGACGCAGCGCAAGGTCACTCTGGAATCGCACATCGTCGCCGTCGGCGAGCCATTTTGCTTCGGCCGCGATCGCGCCGAGCAGGTCGATCAGCGGTTCCATCTCGCTCTTGTGGTAATTGCCGAGGACATGGCCGGTGACGCGGTCCTTGTGTCCCGGATGGCCGATGCCGATACGCACGCGGCGGAAATCCTCACCGATATGCTGAATCATCGAGCGGATGCCATTGTGGCCCGCCGCGCCGCCGCCCTGCTTCACCTTGACCTTCATCGGCGCAAGGTCGAGCTCGTCGTAAAAGGCGGTAACGTCCTGCGAGGTCAGTTTATAGAAGTCGAGCGCGGCGCGCACGCTGCGGCCGCTTTCGTTCATAAAGGTGCCGGGTTTGAGCAGCAGGATGCGCTCGGATCCGATACGGCCTTCCTGGACCCAGCCCTGGAACTTCTTCGCGGGCGCCGGAAAGTCGTAAAAATCGGCGATGACGTCGGCGGCCATGAAGCCGACATTGTGACGGTGCATCGCATATTGAGGCCCGGGATTTCCGAGGCCGACCCAGAGCTGCATGAATCTGCCTTTCCCGGGGCCAGTGGAAACGCCCCTCCCGCTTGGGGGAGGGGCGGTCCGAAATGCTTAGGCTTCGCCGCCTTCGGCAGCTTCGCCTTCGTCCTTCGTCGTGTCGCCGTCGCTCGACTTGAGCGCCGACGGGGCAACGATGGTCGCAATGGTGAAGTCGCGGTCGGTGATCGCGCTTTCGACACCCTTGGGCAGGGTGACGTTGCTGATGTGGATCGAATCGCCGACGTCAAAGCCGGTGACGTCGATCGCGATCTCGTCGGGGATCTTGTCCGCGTCGCAGACGAGCTCCAGTTCGTGGCGAACGATGTTCAGCACGCCGCCACGCTTCAGGCCCGGCGAGGCGTCTTCGTTCGCGAACACGACCGGCACAGCGACCTGGACGGTGGCGCCTTTGGCAATGCGCAGGAAGTCGGCGTGGATCGGACGATCCTTGACCGGGTGGAACGCGACGTCCTTCGGCAGGGTGCGGATGGTCTTGCCACCCACTTCGATCATCACGACCGAGTTCATGAAGTGACCCGTCATCAGCTGCTTCATCAGCAGCTTTTCTTCGACGTGGATCATCAGGGGTTCTTCCTTGCCGCCATAGACAACGGCGGGGACACGACCTTCACGACGCAGTTCACGCGAGGCTCCCTTGCCTCCGCGTTCGCGCGTCTCGGCCGTCAGCGTCAGCTGATCGCTCATCATATTTCTCCGAGATTCGGTTACACAGTTCCGCCACGCCTCCAGGGATGACCATGACGGAAGCCGCGGCGCTTAGCGGGGGAACGGCAAAAATGCAAGCGCTGGTGCGCCTATTGCACGCGGGTGACGGGCAATCCTTCGGCTTCGAGCATTGTCGGCACGCCGTCGCTGCCGACCAGATGGCCCGCGCCGACCGCCATCAGCACCGTTCCGGGCTGCCCCATACGCTGTTTCACCCACGCGCTCCAGCGCCGGTTGCGGTCGGTGAGGATCGCCTTGCGCGCTGCGGGGATGGCGTCGATATCTTCGTTGATCACCTTTTCCAGCGTGGCGATATCGCCGCGGCCCCATGCCGCGGCCAGCGCGCCGACCTCTTTCACGGCGATGCCGGCCTCTTCGGCCGAACGGACCAGCAGCGCGCGTTGCGCCGCGGCGTCGAGGGTCTCGAACAGCATCAGCTGCTCGCGCGCGGTTTCGAGGCCGCCGACGGGTTTTCCCGCAGCTTCGAATGTCTCGGTCAGCCGGGTTTCGACGCCGTCAGCGGGTGACAGTTCGGCGTTTTCCGCGACGCGCTGGCCCATCAGCACCATCACCGCCCAATCGTCGAAGCCATCGCCGCCGAAGCCGCGCCCGCTCGCTTCCAGTGCGCGATAGCCGATCAGTGCCTTGCCCGAGAGACGGGCTTCGATCGCGAGCGGGGTTTGGCGCGGGGCGAGTTCCTGAAAGACTTTGCCGGCAGCGGCCAGTTCGGCGGGGGGCAGTTCGAGCACCAGCTCGTCGGCCGCGTCGATCGCGGCGGCGACCTTGCCATCGCTCCAGCTGGTCCCGCGCGGCAGTGCGTGCATCGTGCCGAGGATATAGATGCGCGTGTCGTGATCCTCGACCAGCCACATCGCCGGCCGCGCCTGCGGCCCGGTTTCGGCGGTACCGCACGCGGCCAGCAGCAGCGGCAAAAGGGCCGCCGCAAGGCGGCGACCCGATTGCCCGGAAAAAGCGGCGTTGCCGATCAATATGCGACCCGTTTCACGGTCAGCCCGCGTTCCTTCAGATAGTCCTGCACGCTCTTCTCGCCGGCGAGGTGGCCCGCGCCGACCGCGACAAAAACGGTGCCGGGCTTGTCCATCCGCGTCTTGATCTGGTCGGCCCAGCGCGCGTTGCGATCCCACAGCAAGACTTTCGCAAGCTCGGGCGTGGCGGCCATGCTTTCGTTCATCGCCGCGGCCAGCCCGTCGGGGTCGCCCTTCGTCCACAGCAGGACCATCTTGTCGAGCTGCGGTCCCAGCTTGTCGAGGTCCTTGACCACCGAATTCAGGAAAGCGACCTGCTGCGTTTCGGGCAGTGTGTCGAAGAAGCCGAGCTGCTCGGTAAAGGTTTCGAACCCGGCGACCGGTTTGCCGCTGGCCTTGGCCATGCTGGTGAGCTGTTTTTCGGCGCCCTGTTCGGGGTCGTAGCCAAGCTTGGTCAGCGGCAGCATCGACAGGGTGATCGCGGGGAACCAGGGTTCGAACGCGTCGAACTGTGCCGCAGGCAGGCCGACGCTGGCCATTGCGGCCTGATAGGCCGCAAGCTGGTCGGGGTCGAGGCGCGACGACAATGTCTTGCCGTTCTGGTCGAGTGCCAGCGGCATCATCTCCTTGCCGACCTGCGCCGGGTCGTCAGGCAGGACCATCTCGAGCATCAGCTGGTCGGATTTGTCGAAAGCCGTTTTCACGGCCTCGTCGAACCAGCTAAGGCCGGGTTTCAGCACATGGACGGTGCCGAAAAGATAGATGGTCGTGTCCTCGTCCTTCACCACCCACAGCGCCGGGTCGGCGTCGGTTGTCGCGACGATAGCTGTCGGGGCGGTTGCCGCAGCAGGCTCGGCGGCGCGGGCCGATTGTCCTCCGGGGAGCAGCGCGCATTGAGCAAAGGGAATGACCGCGCATGTGGCGGCGAGCGTCCTGAACCAGTTTTTCATCGAAGTCGGCCTTTCTTGGGTCGGCTTAAACATTTGCGGGGAAAGCGGAAGGGGTCAGCGAAACTTCAGCCATAGATAGACGATGCAGTTCACGACCAGCGAAAAAACGAACAAAATCATCGCATCGGCGGGCGGCGCCATGCCGGCGCGGTGGAGTACCCACCAGACGGGCGCGGGAAAGATGAACGCGTACCATCCGGCCGTGCTGGCCCAAAGCCAGGCATGTTCCTCATGATCGTCGATCGCGCGGTGATAGATGATCATGCAGATCGCGAGGCCGATCGTCCACGCCGCCGAGGCGCCGACTGCGAACCCCGGCGTCAGCGCGCCGCTGAACAATGTCGCGACCGACTGCGGCGCATTGCCTTGATCGGCGACCATCCAGCCGCCGACGATGCCGCCGATCACTCCGGCTAGACCGAGCGAGGTCCAGTAGCGTTTTTGCCGCGGTGACATGCGGCGGCGCGGTTTCGAAATATCGGCATCAGTCATTGTCACTTCCTTCGTGGCCGTCGTCGAAGATGTCCTCGATCGGCATTTCGAACAGTCGCGCCAGCTTGAAGGCAAGCGGCAGCGACGGGTCGTATTTTCCCGTTTCGATTGCGTTCACCGCCTGCCGCGAGACATCGAGCCGGTCGGCGAGTTCCGCCTGGCTCCAGTTGCGCATTGCGCGCAGGACTTTCAGCTTGTTGTTCATCGTACCCCCCGCAGGCGATGCCATTGGAATCCTATCAGGAACAGCGAGAGTATGAGGAGGCATCCATAGGAGAACCAGATGGCGGGCTCGACTGGAGTGTGGATGATGCTCCTGCCAGCCGACGTGCTGGATGGCGCGCTGCCCGCGCTTTGCCAGCCGTCGGCCATGCCCAGCGCGAACGACCCTATGAGGGGCAGAACGAAGAGCGCCTTGACTGTAAAACCGCTCGCGCGCTGCCAGCAATATTCGGCGAATTCGTCGCGTTTCCAGCCGAACAATACGAGGAGTGCCGTCAAGATGAAGGCAGTCAGGGCCGGCAGCGCGATTGATAGCTCGGCCAGCAGCGTCAGGCCTTCGTCCGGCTGGCTCAGATCGGCAACCCAGCCAATGATCCAGAGCGCGGTAGCAACGTCGATCCAGAAGAAATAGCTTTTCCATCCGGCTTTCGCAGCTTTGGGCGAAGCGCGGCTCATATCGCGAGCCCACGGACGAGTTTGAGTGCTGGCGGCAGCACGGCATATCCCCCTGTTCTGATCGCCTTCGCGGCTCGCGTCTCCACATTGGCCCGATTGGCGCTGCGCCAGTTGCATAGCGCGCGAAGCATGTTTCGTTTGTTGTTCACGGGAACCTCGCTAGCATTTCTATCCGGATGGGCATCGTTCCCCATAGAGCATCGAGATGCCGGGGAAGGGGAATTATTTGTTCGCGGGCATTCGGATGGCGGAGCCCGCAGCGACAATTCGGTTGCCGGGCCAAGAGACTGGAGCGCTGCCACCGGGGAGGAGAGAGCGCTCCAGTCCAAGTCGCCGGCCGTCACCGGGGAGGTCCGGCCGGAACGAAGCCGTTCTTTCCTGCCCGTCAGCGAGCGGTGGGGACCATCAGCAGCGCGAGCTGCGTGCCGCCCTGTGCCTGAGCGATCGCCCGTTCGGCCTGCGGTTCGGCGTTGGCCAGCGCGGCCGCGATGCATGCCGACTGGCGGGCGTTTTCGGCGGTGCCGCGAAGGCCCGACTGACACAGACGGCGCGCGGCGCTTTTCAGGCGCGTGTCGAGGCGGTTGCGGTCGGTCGCACGGGTCAGGTCGAGATCGTGGGTGCTGACGGCGGCGGTGGCGCCCTCGGTCTGCGCGGCGGCGGGAACCGCGGCGACGGTGAGCGAGAGCGCGAGGATCAGGGTACGGGGCATCATGGGAATATCTCCTTGGGTCAATCGGTGGGTATCGCGCTCGCCTGTATTTGTGGCGGCAAGGTCGCGGAAATCTGTGCGTCAGCGCGCGACGGGGATCATCAGCAGCGCGAGCTGCGTGCCGTTCTGCGCCTGCGCAATCGCCCGTTCGGCCTGCGACGCGGCATGGGCGAGCGCAGTTGCGACGCATGCCGACTGGCGGGCGTTTTCGGCGGTGCCCCGGAGGCCCGACTGGCACAGGCGGCGCGCGGCGCTCTTCAGGCGGGTGTCGAGGCGGCCGCGGTCGGCGGCTTGGGTCAGGTCGAGGCCGGCGGTGCTGACGGCGGTGGTGGCGCCTTCGGTCTGCGCGGCGGCAGGAGCCGCAGCGGCGGTGAGCGAGAGGGCGAGGATAAGGGTGCGGGTCATCATGTCTGGGGTCTCCTTGTTCGCTGACTTGGTCACGTTAGCCTGTCTTCATGTCAGGTATGCATGACTATATGTCGCGATTCGCTGACCATGTCAACAACACCTTACAAAAAGTTCTGGAGACCTGACCAAGGCGCGCATTTTCGCGCCATGGCGAAAGGACGGGAGCCTTGACCGTGCGCCGCCGCTGGGCCAATGCGGCGGCGATTTTTGCACCTGCGAAGGATATTGCGGCCGTGGCCGACGGGGCGGACAAGACACCACTCAGCTTTCAGGACATGATCCTGACGCTGCACGCCTATTGGGCGGCGCGCGGTTGCGCGATTCTACAGCCTTATGACATGCGCGTCGGGGCAGGGACGTTTCACCCGTCGACCACGCTGCGCAGCCTCGGCCCCGAGCCGTGGAACGTCGCCTATGTCCAGCCGAGCCGCCGCCCGACCGACGGCCGCTATGGCGAGAACCCGAACCGCCTCCAGCATTATTACCAGTATCAGGTGATCCTGAAGCCGTCGCCGGCCGACCTGCAGGAGCAGTATCTGGGCAGCCTCGCCGCGATCGGTATCGATCCGCTGCTCCACGACATCCGCTTTGTCGAGGATGATTGGGAATCGCCGACGCTCGGCGCGTGGGGGCTGGGCTGGGAAGTCTGGTGCGACGGGATGGAAGTCACCCAGTTCACCTATTTCCAGCAGATGGGCGGCTTCGACTGCAAGCCCGTCGCGGGCGAGCTCACTTACGGGCTCGAACGGCTCGCCATGTATATCCAGAACGTCGACAATGTTTACGACCTGCGCTTCTCGGACGCGGTCGGCGATGTCGCGGCGGTCAGCTATGGCGACGTGTTCCTCGAGAATGAAAAGCAGTTCTCGAAATGGAATTTCGAGGTTGCCGACACCGATACGCTCTTCGCGGGTTTCAAGGCCGCCGAAGAAGAGTGCAAGCGCGCGATCGCGGCGAATGTGCCCTTGGCCGCCTATGACCAGGCGATCGAGGCGAGCCACCTCTTCAACCTGCTCCAGGCGCGCGGCGTGATCAGCGTGCAGGAGCGCGCCAATTATATGGCGCGCGTCCGCGACCTCGCGAAGGGCAGCTGCAAGGCGTGGATCGACAGCCAGTCCGAACGCTGGACCGCAAAATATCCGGGGTGGACGCTGTGACCGACTTTCTTCTCGAACTGCGCAGCGAGGAAATCCCGGCGCGGATGCAGGCCGGCGCGCGCGCTGAGCTCGAAAAACTGTTCCGGGCGCAGCTGAGCGCTGCGGGCCTCGAAGCGGGCGACCTCACCATCTGGTCGACCCCGCGCCGCCTCGCGCTGATCGCGAAGGGCCTTCCCGAGGCGACCGCAGCGGTCAGCGAGGAGCTGAAGGGCCCGCGCAGCAGCGCGCCGCCGCAGGCGCTCGAAGGCTTCCTCCGCAAGACCGGGCTGACGCAGGACCAGCTCGAGGATCGTGATGGCGTGTACTTCGCGGTGATCGACAAGCCCGGCCGCGCCACCACCGAGGTGCTCTCCGAAGCGATCCCCGCGATCGTCCGTGGCTTCGCCTGGCCCAAATCGATGCGCTGGGGGAAGGAGAGCGCCAGCAGCGAAAGCCTGCGCTGGGTGCGCCCGCTGTCGGGCATCGTTGCGATCTTCGGCGAAGAGCTGGTGCCGTGCGAAGTGAGCGGGATTTCTGCGGGTTTCGCGACGCGCGGCCATCGCTTCCACTGCCCGGGCGAGATCACCATCGGCTCGGCCGCAGATTATGCCGAGAAGCTCCGCGCGTGCCACGTCATCGTCGACCATGAAGAACGTCAGTCGATCGTCCGCGACGGCGCCGCCAAGGCCGCGGCCGACGCCGGGCTGACGCTCGTCGAGGACGAGGGGCTGGTGATCGAGAATGCCGGGCTGACCGAATGGCCGGTGCCGCTGCTCGGGCGTTTCGACGAAGCGTTCCTCGAAGTCCCGCCCGAGGTCATCCAGCTCACCGCGCGCGTGAACCAGAAATATTTCGTCGTGAACGGCGCCGACGGCAAGCTGGCCAACGGCTTCGTCTGCACCGCGAACATCGACGCGAAGGACGGCGGCGCGGAGATCGTCGCGGGCAACCGCAAGGTGCTCGCGGCGCGGCTGTCGGATGCGCGCTTCTTCTGGGAACAGGATCAGAAGAAAACGCTCGCGCAGCACGCCGAAAAGCTCGCAAACATCACCTTCCACGAAAAGCTGGGCACCGTCGCCGACAAGGTCGAGCGCGTCGCGAAGCTCGCCGAATGGCTGGCGAGTGAAGGCATCGTCCCGAACTGCGACCCCGCGCTCGCGCGGCAGGCGGCGGAGCTGGCCAAGGCCGACCTCGTCACCGAAATGGTCGGCGAATTCCCCGAACTGCAGGGCCTGATGGGCGGCTATTACGCCCGCGCCGAAGGCCTGCCCGATGCGGTCGCCGACGCGATCCGCGACCATTACAAGCCGGTCGGGCAGGGTGATGACGTGCCGACCGCGCCGGTGACGGTAGCAATCAGTCTGGCTGACAAGTTGGATAGCTTTGGTGGCTTCTTCGCTATCGATGAACGGCCGACCGGCTCAAAAGACCCGTTTGCATTGCGGCGATCGGTAATTGGTATTGCATCTATCGTACTTGCAAACGGACTTCGTTTTTCCCTGCGGGATGCGATGAAATGGTCGGTTGGGCGGGTTGTTGCCCGTCGCATCGGTGCGCAGCACGCTCAACATGCCTTTGCGATTGAAAGCGCGTTGGTTGCCGCTGGATTGGCTTCATCTGGTCAGCCAAGTGAAGATTACAAAGAGACGCATCTTCTGCCGAAGTTAGACGCGTTGGCGATTGAGGCACTTGATCGGGCCGCCGCCGTCTCCAGCGAAATGATGAATTTCGTGGCCGACCGCCTCAAAGTCCAGCAACGCGAAGCCGGCGTCCGTCACGACCTGATCGACGCGGTGTTCGCGCTCGGCGGTGAGGATGATCTCGTTCGCCTGCTCGCGCGCGTGAAAGCGTTGCAGGCGTTCATGGCGACCGAGGACGGCACCAACCTGCTCGCGGGCTACAAGCGCGCCGCGAATATCCTGAAGCAGGCGGGCGAGGTGAGCGGCACCGCCGCCGCGACGCCGCCGACAGCCGCCGACGCCGCGCTGCTCGCGGCGCTCAACACCGCCGAGCCCGCGGCCTCCGCCGCCGTCACCGAGGAACGCTTCACCGACGCGATGGCCGCGCTTGCCAGCCTCCGCGCCCCGATCGACGCCTTTTTCGAAGGCGTGATGGTCAACGACCCCGACGAGGCGATCCGCGCTTATCGCCTCGGCCTGCTCGCCCGATTTACCGGCGCGGTGCATGGCGTCGCTGATTTCTCGAAGATCGAGGGCTGACGCTACGGCTATGTGCCTCTCTTTATACCGCACGAAGTAAAACTGAATCGACGATAACAACTCTCCACCCTATCCAGCCGCAACCTCCTCCCCGGGGCAGCAGGAGCATATGATGACGAAGATGGTGCATTTGTTCGGCGGCGCGGCCACGACGGCCGAGCGCTCGAAGGAATTGCTGGGCGGCAAGGGGTCGAACCTCGCCGAAATGGCCTCGATCGGCCTGCCGGTGCCCCCGGGCTTTACGATCACCACCGACGTCTGCACCGCTTATTACGCCAATGGCGAACAATTTCCCGCGGGCCTGATCGAGGACGTCGCCGCGGGCATCGCGCATATCGAGGGCATCACGGGCAAGAAGTTCGGCGACGCGGCCGATCCGTTGCTCGTCTCGGTCCGGTCGGGTGCGCGTGTGTCGATGCCGGGGATGATGGACACCGTCCTCAACCTCGGGCTCAACGACAAGACCGTCGTCGGCCTGTCCGACGCGTCGGGGGACCCGCGCTTCGCGTGGGACAGCTATCGCCGCTTCGTCCAAATGTACGCCGACGTCGTCATGGGTCTCGACCATGCCGAGTTCGAGGAGGCACTGGAAATCGCGAAGGAAGACAGGGGTTTCTACCTCGACACCGAGATGTCGGCTGAAGACTGGCAGGCTCTGGTCAAGGAATATCAGGCGATCGTCGAGCGCGAAACGGGTGCACCATTCCCGCAGGAACCGAACGACCAGCTGTGGGGCGCGGTCGGCGCGGTATTCGCGAGCTGGGAAAGCGACCGCGCGAAAGTCTATCGCCGCCTGAACTCGATCCCCGCCGAATGGGGCACCGCGGTCAATATCCAGGCGATGGTGTTCGGCAATATGGGTGACACCTCGGCAACGGGTGTTGCGTTCACGCGCGACCCCGCGACCGGCGAGCGTGCTTGGTATGGCGAATGGCTGATCAATGCGCAGGGCGAAGACGTCGTCGCGGGCATCCGTACGCCGCAATATCTGACGAAGATCGCGCGCGAAAAGGCGGGTGCCAAGCCGGCCTCGATGGAAGAGGCGATGCCCGAGACCTTCATCGAGCTCGGCCGCGTCTTCGACACGCTCGAAACGCATTATCGCGACATGCAGGACATCGAGTTTACCGTCGAACGCGGGACGCTGTGGATGCTCCAGACGCGCAGCGGCAAGCGCACCGCGAAGGCTGCGCTCAAGATCGCGGTCGACATGGCTGCCGAAGGGCTGATCACCGAAGAGGAAGCCGTCGGCCGCGTCGATCCGGGCGCGCTCGACCAGCTGCTCCACCCGACGCTCGACCCGAACGCGCCGCGCGACGTGCTGACCAAGGGGCTTCCCGCGAGCCCCGGCGCGGCGTCGGGCAAGATCATGTTCACCGCCGATGACGCTGAAAAGGCAGCCGAAATGGGCGAAGCCGTGATCCTCGTTCGCGTCGAAACCTCGCCGGAGGACATCCATGGGATGCACGCGGCCAAGGGCATTTTGACCGCACGCGGCGGGATGACCAGCCACGCGGCCGTTGTCGCGCGCGGCATGGGCCGTCCGTGCGTTTCGGGGGCCGGCGGGCTGTCGATCGACGGCGTTGCGCGCGTGCTGCGCGTCGGCGGGCGTGAATTGCGCGAAGGCGATATCCTGACGCTCGACGGTTCGACCGGCGAAGTGATGGCGGGCGAGGTCAAGACCTTGCTCCCCGAACTCGTCGGCGATTTCGGTACGCTGATGGCGTGGGCCGACAAGGTGCGCCGCATGAAGGTGCGCGCCAACGCCGAAACGCCGCAGGACGCGCAGGTTGCGCGCGATTTCGGCGCCGAGGGCATCGGGCTGTGCCGCACCGAACATATGTTCTTCGACGCCGCGCGCATCACCGCGGTGCGCGAGATGATCCTCGCCGACAGCGAAGCCGGCCGCCGTGCCGCGCTCGCCAAGCTGCTCCCCGAACAGCGCGGCGACTTCGCCGCGATCTTCGGGGTGATGGCGGGGCTGCCGGTGACGATCCGCCTGCTCGATCCGCCGCTCCACGAATTTCTGCCGACGCGCGAGGAAGATTTCGCCGACGTCGCTGCGGCGGCTGGCGTCGGAATTGAGGCGCTGAAGGCGCGCGCGAACGAGCTGCATGAGTTCAACCCGATGCTCGGCCATCGCGGCTGCCGCCTCGGTGTTACTTACCCCGAAATCTACGAGATGCAGGCACGCGCGATTTTCGAGGCGGCGTGCGACGTCGCCGCCGATACCGGCGCGGCGCCGATCCCCGAAGTGATGATCCCGCTGGTGGCGACGCGCCGCGAGTTCGACCTGATGAAGGCGGTCGTCGATGCGCAGGCGAAAGCGGTGTTCGCGGAGAAGGGCCGCGAGATCGCGTACCTCGTCGGCACGATGATCGAACTGCCGCGCGCCGCGCTGATGGCGGGCGAGATCGCCGAGAGCGCCGAGTTCTTCAGCTTCGGCACCAACGACCTGACGCAGACGACGATCGGCATCAGCCGCGACGATGCGGGCCGCTTCCTGACGCAATATGTCGACAAGGGCATCTTCCTGACCGACCCCTTCGTCAGCCTTGATGTCGAGGGCGTCGGCCAGCTCATCGAGATCGCCGCCGACCGCGGCCGCAAGACGCGCTCCAACGTCAAGCTCGGCATCTGCGGCGAGCATGGCGGCGACGCGCCGAGCATCCACTTCTGCGAACAGACGGGCCTCGACTATGTCAGCGCCTCGCCTTACCGTGTCCCCATCGCCCGGCTCGCGGCCGCTCAGGCTGCGCTGAAAAAGGGCAAATAACCGGGGGGAACGCGCATGAAGGGCTGGCACCGCTATACGATCACCTTGGTGGGCGGATTGGCGGTGGGGCTCGGCGCGGCGTGGGCGCTCACCAGCGGCGGGTTGCAGGACGGACAGATTGCCAACGGGCCGTGGACGACTTCGCTCGGCTACGGCACCAAGGCGACCGATGCGGTAACCCGCGCCGCAGTGGCGCGCGCGGGGCTGCTCGCGCTTCCCGCGAAGGAAACCGTCTATTGGTCCGCAAAAAGCGACGCCGCGGGCGCGCTGCTCGACGGCAATTGCCGCTACAGCCTGTCGGGCACGGCGCTCGACGCGCGCTGGTGGAGCGTCACCATCTATGACGAAGCGGGCTATCTCGTCGCCAATCCCGCGAACAGCTGGTCGGTGAACGGCGCGAATGTCGCGCTCGACGCCAAGGGCGAATGGCGCGTGACCATCGCGCCGGCAAAACCCGCCGAGGGGGCATGGCTGCCCGGGACCAAGGGCCAGCCCTTTCACCTGACGCTGCGCATGTACAATCCCGGCAAGGCGTTCCGCGCCGATCCGGCGAAGGCGGTGCTCCCGAAAATCGTGAAGGAGGGCTGCTGAGATGCGGAACTGGCTCGGCCCGCTCGCCTTCGGCCTGATCGTCGCCAGCGTCACCGCCTATGCGGCGATCCGGGCGATTCCCTATGGCCTGATGAATGTCGCGATCGAGCGGCTGGGGCAGGGGGGTGTCAACACCATGTCCTATGGCAATCTCGCGACCCCCGCGCGCCAGCCGGTCGTGCGGCCCAGCCCCGATCTTGCCTATTCGAGCTGTCCCTACAATATTTCGGACGGGCCGATCGCGATCGACGTCACCCCGGTGCCGGGCCGTTACAGCTCGCTCAGCATCTTCGACGCCGCGACCGATGTGATTTTCGTGCGCAACGATGTCGAGGCGGGCGGCAAGCCGTTCCGAATCATCGTTGCGCGGCCGGGGCAGGCGGTGCCGAAAGGCGCTGAAATCGTCCGCACCAATCATGACCATGGCATCGCGCTCGTCCGGATTTTGCTGAAAGACCCCGCGGAAATCGGCGCGCTCGACCCGATCCGCCGCCAATCGTCGTGCCGAACGGTCACAAAGCTGAAATAGGGGGTTGCGCCCCCGCGCAGTGAGTCTTAAAGGCGCCTCTCCACGCACCCGTAGCTCAGCTGGATAGAGCATCAGACTACGAATCTGAGGGTCGGACGTTCGAATCGTTCCGGGTGCGCCATTTCCCTCCGACGCGTTTCGCAGGGCCGGAAACTCCGGATTTTTCACTTCCATCAAACAGAAAAATCGCGGCGAGCACGTCGCGTGCGCGTCATTCCCGCGCGCGGGTTTGGGACGTCGTCCATCCGCCGCCCATCGCCTGGAAGAGCTGGATGCGCGCGGAGAGGGCGTCGGCGCGGAGCTGGATCAGCGACAGCTCGGCGCCGAGCAGGCCGCGCTGGGCGTCGAGCTGTTCGAGATAGGGCGAATAGCCCTCGCGGTAGCGATTGGTGGCGAGGCGGAGGCCTTCGGCCAGCGCGTCGCGCTGCGACCGCGCGAACAGGACCTGCTCGTCGATCCGGCGGACCGCCGCGAGGGCATCCTCGACCTCGCGAAACGCGGTCAGCGCGGTGCGGCGATAGGCGAAGGCCGCCTGATCGCGCTGGGCCCCCGCTGCATCGGCCTGCGCTGTCAGCCGGCCGCCCTGAAAGATCGGCGCCAATATGCTGCTGCCGATCGACCAGATCGAGATCGGGTCGGCGAGCAAGGTCGAAAAGGCCGCGCCGGTGGTCGCGTTGAGGCGCACTTGCGGCAGGAAGCGTTTGCGCGCCGCCGCGAGATTCTTGTCGGTCGCCGCGAGCTGATATTCTGCCTGCGCGACATCGGGGCGGCGGCGCAGCAGGTCTGACGGCAGGTCGCCAGGCACCGCGGGAACGGTCAGTCCGCCGAGTTCGGTGCCGCGCCCGATCGCCTGCGGTGTGTCACCGATCAGCAGGCTCAGCCCGTCCTCGACGCGCGCGATGGCCAGTTCGATTTGCGGCACGATCTGCGCGGTTGCATCATATTCGGCCTGCGCCTGCTGGAGCTCAAGCCTGGGCGAATAACCCGCCCCGACACGCGATTTCGCGATCCGCAGCGATTCGGACCGAGCCTGCACTGTCGCCCGCGCGACGGCCAGCCGGGCATCGAGACTGCGCAAGGTAATGTAATTGCCTGCCACTGCTGCAGCGACCGAGAGCTGCACCGCGTCATGCGCCGCTTCGCTCGCGAGAAAAGAATCGCGCGCGGCCGATTGCTGGTCGGCGAGGCGGCCGAACAGGTCGACCTCATAAGCGACCTGGAGTTGCGGCTGCGCGAAATTCTGTTCGGAGGGCTGGCCGAAGGCGCTCACCGACCGCGACCGCCCGCCGCTGATCGCCGCGTCGATGCTCGGCAGCGTCTGTGCGCGTGCAAGCATCAGGTTAGCGCGCGCCTCGCGCACGCGCCCCGCGGCGATCCCGATATCGCTGTTGTTCGCAAGCGCCTTGTCGACGAGTGCGGCGAGCGCCGGATCGCCGAAGGATCGCCACCAGTCGCGTTGCAGCGGCGCCGCGGACCCTGCGTCGGTCCGCCATGCGATTGGCGGTGCGACCGGCGGCACGTCTATCGTCGCGACTTTGGGGCCGGTGCAAGCTGAGAGTGCCGTCGCGAGCAGGGCGGTCAGCGCAAGGGGCGCCGCCTTCATCGCTGCGAACCCCCGCGCGTATCGACGCGCACTTCGACCGACATGCCGGGGCGCAGCCGCTTCGCCAGAGCTTGATCGCGATCGATCGCGATCCGCACCGCGATCCGCTGCGCCACCTTGACGAAGTTGCCGGTGGCATTGTCGGCCTTCAGCACCGCGAATTCGGACCCGGCCGCCGGAGACAGATTTTCGACCCGCCCGGTCAGTTCGGATCCGCCGAGGGCATCGACGCGGAACCGCACCCGCTGACCCACCGCCATGTCGCGTGTCTGCGCTTCCTTGAAGTTGGCGATGACCCAGACATTGTGCGGGACGATCGACAGCAATTGCGTGCCCGCGGTGACAAAGGCGCCCTGGCGCACGCCGATTTCGGACAATTGCCCGTCGGCGGGCGCCCGGATGACCGTATTGTCGAGGTCGATCTGCGCGAGGCGAAGCTGCGCCTTTGCCGAGGCGACCGCAGCTTCGAGCCCGGCGCGCCCGACGACGACGGTGCGGACATCCTGCGTCCCGATTGCCCGGCTGGCGCGCGCCTGCTGGAGCCCCGCCTGCGCCGCGAGCAGCGCCGCGCGCGTCTGGTCGAACTCGCGGGTCGAGATCGATCCGTCGGCGACGAGCGCGCGGGCGCGGCGCATGTCGGCTTCGGCTTTGGCGAGCTGCGCCTGCGCGTTGGCGATCCCGGCATTCTGGCTTTCGGTCGCGACCTCGCGCGACCGTTGGGCCTGCGCAGAATTGGCGAGCGAGGCTTCCTGCGCCGCGACATTGGCCTCGGCTTGCGCGACACGCGCGCGATAGATGCGGTCGTCGATCGTCGCGAGCACATGGCCCGCCTTGACCTCGGCGAAATCCTGTACCGCGACGCTGGTAACATAGCCGCTGACTTGCGGGCTGATGATCGTTACGCGGCCGCGAACATAGGCATTGTCGGTGCTTTCCGACCAACCCGCGAAGGGAGGGAGCTTCCAGGCATAGAGGATCGCGAGGATCGCGAGCAGCGCAACCGCGACGATGACGGTGACGGTTGCGCGCGACTTGGCGGGTGGGTGCCACGAAGAGGGGGGCGGATCGATCTGCGGATCGGTTTCGGGCGCGGGTTTCGGTGCGTCGACTTTTTCGTCGCTCATGTCATTGCCCCTGTTGAGCTTGCGGTTGGGCCTGTGATTGCAGGCGCTGGACCAATAATATTACCGGTGACGGTTCGTTCCGTCGACGGATCGACCGGCTGATCATGAATCCCCAGATCGTCGCCAGGATCGCGAGCACGCCGACCAGCAGGAAGACGTCGTTATACGCCAGAATATGCGCCTCGCGCGTGACCTGCTGGCTGAGCAGCGCGGCACCTTCCGCATTGCGCAGCACGGGGTCGCCGATCGTCCCGGCGACCGCGCGGCTGCCCGCACCAAGTCTGGCCGCGACCAGCGGGTCGGACGCGACGATGTTCTGCACAAGCTCGTGCGAATGAATTTTCTCGCGGACGGTCTGGAACGTCCCGAGCAGCGTGCCGCCGACGAGGCCGCCGATGCTCTGACTCAGGCTGAACAGCACAATGAAGCTGACGAAATTCTTGCCCCCGGCAAGCAATGTCCGGGCAATGCCGATCACCATCGCCTGCGCGAGGAAGAGCATCGATGCGAAGCCGATCAGTGCCTGGCTGAGGTAGAAATGGCTCGGCCGGGTCAGGTTGGTGGTGCTGGCATCCATGAAGGACGCGATCACGATCAGCACCACGGCGATGATGATCGGCTGCGAAAGATGGGCCGGGCGGAAGGTCAACACAGCGGTGACGAGGCCGGCGATCGAGGCGAGGATGATGATCAGGTTCAGCGTGACCATCTGGTCGTTGATCATACCGACGACGCTGAGCAGACCGACCGATCCGAACGCCTGTTCGGACAGCAGGATGCGCACCGACGCCGCGATCGCCATCAGCCGCAACATCTCGCGCGTGCCGAGCCAGCGCGTGTTGATCAGCGGATTCTTGCGATGATGCTCGACGAGGACCGCGGCGGTGATCAGCGCAACGCTTGCGGCCAGCGACCAGCCGATCCACGGGCGTTCGGTCCACCACTGGATGCGCCCTTCGGAGAGCACTGCGATGAGCAGCCACAGCCCCGGTGCGAGCAGGCCAAAGGTCAGGAAGTCGGCCGGTTCGAATACCTTCTCGCGCTCGCTCGGCGGCAGCGGCTGCGCCATCACGGCGGCCAGCGTCGCGAGCGCCAGTCCGAATTCGAACCAGTAGAGATTGTGCCAGTCGCCCCATATGAGCAGCCCGGGCGACAGCACGCGCGCGAGCGGCGTGGCGATCTGGGGAATGCCGATACCGATCATCACCGCGGCGAGGCGCTTTGGCGCCGGCAGCGCCTGGAAGAAGTACAGGATGGTGAGCGTGGTCAGCCCGCTCGTCGCGATCCCGCTCATCGCCCGGACCGCGACTGACGTCCAGAAATCATGGACGAACAGGTGCAGCAGCGCGGTGATGGCATAGGCGCCCAGCGTATAGCGGATGAACGGCTGGAGTCCGAATTGCTGGCGATATTTGATCAGCAACAGGTTCGCCGAGACGTTGGTCATGAAATAGGCGGCGGTCAGCCACGCCGCTTCGTCACTATTGAGACCCAGCGTCCCTTGCGCGAAATTAAGGTTGACCGCGATCAGCGCGTTGCCGAGCCCGGCGGTGATCCCGATGAGACACCCGATCAGGAAATAGATCACCATGCGCCGCGTCGGATGCTCGGGATTGGCCGGCGATCCAGGCAGCGTCGGGCGCTCGTGCGGTTTGAAGACATATTCGGCCATCGCGCGTCAGACCTGCCCGGCCGTCATCGAAACGCCGTCGCGGGGGTGGTGCTGGCCGCGGCACCCGACAGGTGGCGAGTCGGATCGAGGAACATGAAGGTTCCTTACCTCATCGAAGGCATCGGTGCAGCCACTTCGCTGCGCGGCGGGGCGCGGTTGATCATGCCGCCAAAGGTGGCACGATCCGGCCGGCCGTCACCGGCCCTGACGCCGCTTGGTGCCGTAATCGATCCGGATGCGGACCCAGGCCCCCACCAGCGGCTGTCCGCCGCGGCGCGGAGGGCGCACCTGGAACGACCATGCCGCCGCAAGCACCGCGCGATTGATCTGCGATCCGTTCGGATATTCGTCGAGCGCGACGCAATCCTCGACACGGTAATCGGGCGCGGTGCGGCAGGCGATCAGCCCCCAGCCGGGGCCACTGGCGGTCGATAAATAGCCGCGCAGCTCGTCGTCCCGCGGCTCGCGATACCATGCGGCGGCATAGAGCGGCTCGCCGTTGGGAGCGGTTCCCACCCGCTCCGTATCTCCGGAAGAGGAGGAGGAAGAGGAGCGTTTTGTATCGGGTGGCCCGTAAACGGCGCCGCCGGGCGGGCGCGGGAGGATCTTGGGGGTCGCGGGCAATGGTGGCTGTTCGCTTGGCGGCGCCACTGGCGGCGCGGCTTTCGAAACGACGGGCGGCGGAGGCAGCGGTACCGGCGGCTGCGGCTGGTCAGCTGCCGGTTGCGGCGACACGGGCCGTTCGTCGGCCTGCTTTTGCTGTGCGCTGTCGGGTTCGGTCGCTTCTTCCGAAATCTCGGTGGCCGAGAGGCTCACGACGCTGATGGGGTCGTCTCGGACGCCGGGTGGCTTTCCAGGACCAAAGGACAGCAGCATGAGCAGCAGGAGCGCCGGGATCAGGACGGCCAGCGTGATGGCAAGCACGCGGCGTCCCGCCCCGATGCTGAGCTGGTCGACGTAGGGAGTGGCTGGAACAGGGCTCAGCTGAAGCAATCTTTTGTGGCGGCGTCCGCTGGTCGAAGGGCCCGGAGGGTGCGTTCGGGAGGGGTAGTGGGGTGCCCGGCCTTTGACAAGGGTGCGCGCCGGATTTCGCGATCCGGAATCCGTGCGGCCGTTTTCGACAACGCATATGGGGCGGGCGTCGGCAGCGCACGCGCATCTGCTTCGTGCCGCGTTGAATTGATATGGAATATTAGCGAGAAATTTCCGAAATATCGTCCATTGGAGAAGCTCAACGCTGCAGGGCAGGCCCGGGAACCATGTTGAAGCATATCGTTCGCTCCTTTCTGGCGCTGCTCGCCATAATCCTCCTCATCGCAGCCGCAGGCTGGTTGACGGCGAAGCCTGAAAACGAAGCTGTTTCGCGTCCGGTTCTCGCCGCCGATGCGGACGCCGGAACGCGGGGTGCTGCGGCTTTCCTTGGCGCCGGGTTCGGCGGCATTTCGGTCGAGTCGCTCGATAGCAGTGCGATCCCGTGGAAGCTCGCCACCGCAGCGCTCGTGCTCGACGAACGGCAGCGCGACCCGTCGGCCGCCGCCGATCAGGCGACCGTGCGCCGTGTGCTACGCCGCTTCGGTTTTCTCTATCCGGACAGGATCGCCAATCTGCCGCCGGGAATAGCCTGGCAGGAAGGGGACAAGCCTCTGGGGATCACTCACGGCTCGATCGCCCCCGTTGGCGGCGCGACGGTCGAGGTCGCCAATCTGGGCTGCGCGGCTTGCCACGCCGGGGTGACCTATGATGCTGCGGGCGCCGCGCGGCCCGATCGCGCCTGGCTTGGGACGCCGAACGGCGCACTCGATCTCGAAGCCTATACCCAGGCGGTCTATGACGCGATGCGGCGCCATACGGGATCCGACGCCTTGCTCGAGATGGCGGAAACGCTTTACCCGGAGATGGGCTGGCGCGAGCGGCAGAGCCTGCGCTGGCTCGTCATGCCGCTTGCGAAGCGCCGGCTCGCCGAGCTTCGGGGGCAGCGACGTCCGTTGCCCTTTCCGAACGGAGCCCCGGGCAGCACAAACGGCGTCGCGGCGCTGAAATATGCGCTCGGAGCGCCGCTCGCGGGTGGCGGACCGGGCGACGACGGAGTGGTTTCGGTTCCCGAACTCGGCCGCCGCGAATGGCGAAACGCGTTGCTCACCGATGGCGCCTATGCCGTACCCGGCGCGAAGCCCGGAGCGACCGTCGAGGCCGATCTGACACCCGAACGGCTGCGCGCGCTCACCGCGATCACGAGCTTCTTCACCGTGCCGAGCATGGGGGTCCACCCCGAAAAGGCGCGGCACCGGCTGGGCGATACCGAGGCGATCTTTGCATGGCTGCGCGGCTATGATCCGCAGCCCTTTCCGGGTTCGGTCGATGCCGCGGCGGCGCGGCGCGGGGCGGCCGTCTATGCCGCACGCTGCGCGTCGTGCCACGGCGGCTATCGATGGCGCGAGGGCGAGAAACCGCGGCTCGCCAGTTTTCCGAACTGGATCGGTGACGTCGGCACCGACCCGCTGCGCGCGCGCCTGTTCGACGCCGGGCTCGTCAAGGCGGTCGATGCGACCGGATATCGCACGCTGATCGACGTCCGGGCCGGGCGAGGTTATGCGGCGCCGCCGCTCGCCGGGCTCTGGTCGTCGGCGCCCTATCTGCACAATGGTTCGGTACCCAGCCTTGCCGCCTTGCTCGATCCCGCGCAGCGGCCGCCGCGCTTCCTTGCGGGCGGCCATGCGCTCGATTTCGGCGTTGTGGGGCTGCGCCTTGCACCAGGCGGCGGATATCCCGAGGGGTACCGGCCCTATTCGGTGCCGCGTTGGACCGACACGAGCAAGGCCGGGCGCGGGAATGACGGGCATCTGTTCGGCGCCGAACTGTTGCCGGCCGAACGCGCGGCGCTCATCGAATATCTGAAGCTGCTTTAGACTAGCACCGAGGACAGCGGCAGGCGCGCACGCGGATAGCCGGGACCCGAACGGCGCCCGATGCGAAAGGCGCTGACCAGCCGGTGCCCGGACGGAATATTGTGCGTGGCGCTGATCTCGCCCGCGGCTTCGCGGTCGTCGGCGAGCGCCGCGAGCACGGCGGCGCCGAACCCCGCACGCTCGATCGCGAGCCACAGGCGGTGGAAATGGCGGCCGCTTTCATAAGGGCCTTCGTCCGCCGGTCGATGGAACAGGATCACCGCCACACCACGCTCGACCTTGCTGCCCTCTGCAAGCAGGATGCGGGCAAGCCCGAGCTTTTCGAGCAATCCGAACAACGGGCCCAGCACGAGCCCGGCGCCGACCGCCTCGACGCGCGACAGCGCCATCGCCTCGGCGTTGAGGCCGTCGTTCGACCAAAGCGGATGACTGCGCCCCAGCCGCATCCAGCTGCGCAGTTCGCCGCGAAAATCGCGCCGGCGTGTAAAGCCATAGCTTGCGCGGTCGAAGTCGTTCGCAAGTGCGGCGAGCGCGGCGGGTTCGACGACGACGCGCGCGTCATCGGCTTCGAGCGCAGCGGCCGCGGTCCGGTCCGCTTCGGTCGGGGGCAGGAAACTGCCGCGCCAGGACGCACGTTGATCGAGCCACTCGGCGAGCGGGTCGATCGCCGCCTCCGGCTCGAAGCGAAACCGCGCGACCGGGCGGAGCGCGTCGGTCGCCGCGGGCAGTGCCGACCGGCTTTCGATTGCGGTCAGCCCCCCGCGCGACGCGGCGAGGCGCAGCCCCTCCGCCGCGGCGCCGAGGCTGATGGCAGCGTCGTTGCCCGTCGGGTCGCCAACCGCCAGCCGGCGCGACATATCCTCGAACAAGAGCAGCGCATCGCCTGCGATCCGCCAGCGCGCCGGCTGGACGTTATGGACGCTGGGCGCCGCGATCGTAGCTTCGACGAGCTGGTAAAGCGGAAGTTCGGTCATGCCCATGTCTTCCGGAACAGATTCAAATGATGCAGCGGCTCGGCGCCGAGCTTTTCCATCTGCCGCAGGCTCGCCTTGTTCGCGTCGGCGATCCAGGTGATGCCGAGCTGTTCATAGCCCGCTTCGCGGAGGCGGCGGATCGTTCGCGCGAGCATCGCGCCCATCAGCCCGCGCCCGTGACGGTCGCGCACGACCGAATAGAAAATGATCACCGCGCGCCGCCGCTTCAGGCGAAAGCGCAGATAATGCCAGGGGGTCGAAAGGCCGATGCGCGAGCGGGTCGCTGCGAGCAAACCGTTGAGATCGGGAATGCAGATGATCGTGCCGACCGGGCGTCCCCCCTCGATCAGCACCGATGATAGCCGCGGGTCGAGAATGCTGCTCATTTCGCCCGCCTGAAACAGGAACTCCGCTTCGGTCAGCGGCACGAACATCGGGTTGTCGGCGAAGCCGTCGTTGAGCACCGCGCGCGCTTCCTCCATCCGCTCGGGAAAGCTGCGCTTCTCGATCGGCGCGAAACCGAAAGCCGCGCCCGTCGCCGCGGCCTCGTCGGGCAGCGCGGCGTGCGCAAGGTCGAGCTCGAAGGTCGTCATCGGGAATATGGCCTCGAAGCCATTGGCTTCGAGCAGGCGCGGGACATGCGGCGCGCCGACGACCATGTCGGTATAGGCGCGGCGCCCGAAGCCGCCTGTCATGACCCCGCATTGCTGCATCGCGGTGAGGTTGAAATTGCCCGCCAGCTCGGAAAGGCCCTGTGTACGGGCGAAATCCTCCGCCGCGCCGAGCAATGCCGCAGCGGCTTCCGGGTCGTCGGCGCAGTCGAAGAAACCGAATTGCGCGCGGTTCCAGCCATGCGCCCTATTCGACTGGCCATGGACATGTGCGACGATGCGTCCGATCGGGCGGCCGCCGCGATGCGCGGTCCAGAAGCGAAAGGGATTGCCCGCGGTCCATAGCGGGTTCTTGTCGCGGTCCAGCATATGGACGATGTCGCTCTTGAGCGGCGAGACGTAACCGACCGACGCATCATAGGCGTGAAACGGCGCCTCGAAAAAGGCATCGACATCGTCCGTGCGCAATTCGATGCTCATGCCGCCCCCTCGATGAGCCGCGCGGCGATTTCGAGTTCCTCGTCGAGCGTGGTTTCGGCAAGGCCGCCGGCCGAGATTGCAAGGAAGCGCGGCGGGTTCTGCGATAGCCGCATCAGGTGACTTGCGGCGTGGCGGCCAAGCAGGTCGATCGCGGCTTCGCCGAGCATCGGGTCGTGACGCGCCATTGCTCCGCTGACCAGCCGGTGCTCGGCGAGCCGTCCGACGAGCGCGGGCGGATAATCGGCAAGCCCGTCGCCTTCGACGACGACCCCGCGATCGAGGAGCGGGTGCGCCGCGAGCATCGCGCTGCGATGGTGCGGCGATGCTGCGAGCGCCGAAAGGAGATCGGGCGCGGAGGCGTCGTCGCGCGCGAAGCGTTCGATCAACAGGAGCAGCGCGGCGCCGGCGATAGCGCACGCGACAACGGGCAGCGCCTGCGCGCCCGTCAGCGGCAAGTTCGCCAGCGCGAGCGCGGCGATGCCCCCACCGCCGAACGCGAGGGCGATATCGGCGAACAATTGCCGCGGCCGTCCTTCGCCGGCGACGAGCCGCGAGGTCGCGAGGATGAGGATCAGCACGGCGAAACTGCCGCCGCGCACGGGCAAGTCGGGAAAGATGCGCTGGAAATCGGTGAGGACGAGCGGAATCGTGAGCAGCAGGGCAACCGTGAACAGATCGGCCGCCTGCTTTTCGGCGACCGTAACATCATGTCGTCCACCGAGCAGCAATGCGATCACCGCGACGATCGCGAGCGACTGGAAAGCTGCGAGCGCGATGATTGCCGCTTCGCTCCAGACAAGGCCGAGCGTGACCGCGAGAAAGGTGAAGGCGAGCGCGCCGCCGAGCGCGGCGAATTTGACGAGGCGCGACGCGTGACGCCTTACCAGTTCCTCAGCGAGCCTGAGTACCGCTACGGGCAACCAGGCGGCGGCGATCATGACGGTGGCGGCGACCGGCGCGACGGGCCAGGCTGTGTAGAGCAGGCGCAGCGCCAACAAGATCCCGGTCAGCCCATAGACCAGCCGCAGCCGGGCGGCGACCGGCGATCGCCGTGCGGCTGCGGCGATCCCGCGCCGTGCGACGAGCGTCGCCGCGAGCGCGATCAGCGTCAGCAGGGTTGCGGCGGGCAGCGTCATCCCATCAGCTTCTTCATGAAGCGGCGGACCAGCCAGCCCTTCATCGCCGCCACAGGGACGGGCAGCGGCCTTTCGATCTTCACCGCATGCGGGTTGAAGAAATAGCCGCGACAGTCGGTGCCGCCGGGGCGGGCGAGGATGACGCGGATTGCTTCCTCGGCCATCATCGTCCCCGCTTCGGTCACCATGGTCGAAAAGGAGAAGCGCGATCTTTTTCCTGCCGCGACCTCGGCCGCGACATCCAGATCGACATATTTGTGACTCGAGCTGTGCGTCAGCACATATTCGATCTCGCGCATCAGGCACTCGACTGCCATGTCGCGGTCGATCGCGCGCCAGTCGACGCCGCAGGTCGGATAGCCGAGCCGCTCCTCGATCCGGGGATCGTGCGGGCGCACCACGGTGACCGAGGGGAGGGGGGAGGCATAGGCGTCGATCAGCGTCCGCCCGTGCGTCCGCGCCTTGCGGTAAAGCTCCGCTCCCGCGGCGGCATCGTCGGTGCCGTTGATGACGACCGCGGCGGTGGGCAGAATGCGGTCGAGCGCGTCGGTCCATTCGCCGCCGAGCGCCTCGATGACGAGTTCGGGATTGATCTCGAGCGCCAGATCGCGTGCGGCCTCCACCTTGGGGCGGCCGATCGTGTCGGCGCGGCTGAATAGCTGGCGGTTGAGATTCGATACCTCGAACACGTCGATGTCGGCGATGATGAAGCGCCCGACGCCCGCGCGCACCAGCGCCATGAAGGCCGCGCCGCCCATGCCGCCGACTCCGGGGATGAAGACGGTGGCCGCGCGCAGCTTTTCCTGCTCGGTTTCCGTCACGAAGCCGCGGTTGCGCGTGGTCATCTCGGCATAGGCAAAATCGGTCATCGGGCCGGTCTCAATCGTCCAAAGGGCGTGCTCGCGTCGAGCCACTGGATCAGCGGCGCGATCACCGCGCCGGTTGCAAGCACAAGCGCCTGCACCGCGAGCTGGGGCAGCGCGCTGCGCGGGATGCTGCGCGACAGGAAGCGCTGCCCGGCGCGAAGGTCGATCGTGCCGATCTGCAGCACATCGTCGCCGCGGCCATAGTCGAGCGCGGCGGCGCAATATTTGTTATAGCTTTCGATCCGGTGCTTTGCGGCGATATCGAAGCTCTTTTTCAGATTGTCCGACCCGCCGGTATAGGCGTTGGTGATAACCTGGCGCTCGGCGTCGAAACCCGCATCCTCGCCGACGCCAAAGGCGGCGCGGTGGCGCTGCATGATCTGGTGCGCGAGATGGCGGTGCGCGAAACTCTGGGGCGTGCCCTGTTGCGCCGGATAGATGTTGTTGAACGTCTCGGCGACCATGCCGACGACGGCGGGCACCTGCGTTACGCTGCTGACCCACAGCGGACGAAGCCCGCCACGCAGGAAGAGCGCGAAGCAGGTCAGGCCATAGAGAATCCATGACAGCCCGCCGCTGCGCTCGGCAGGGTCGACCATCACCAGCCCGAGGTGCAACACATGCTCTTCACGTCCTGCGCGTGTCACCGCAAGCTGGGGCATCGCATTGAACGCGACGGGCGCGCCGTCGCTGCTCCGGCAGACGAGCGTTATGACGCTGCGCGACCAGGCGCTGCTGCCCGGCGCGAACAGGCCATAATCCAGATCGCGTCCGTCGAGGCATGCACGCACGACGATGCGGCACTGGTCGATCAACCGTTCGAGATCGTCCGGGGGCAGGCATTCTCCGGGGCGCTCGTAGATGTGGACGACATGCTCCGGCGAGGCGCGAAATTGAAGGAGCAGTCGTCGGCGCCGAAGCGCTCTGATAAATTTGATCATCGACAATCAGCCCCGAACCGCTTTCGGTCGCTACTGTAGCTTCGGTTGGTTAACACGCGATGGACTTTCGCGCCGGTCGCCGTCTTCTGAAAACCCGAATGCTTATTCCCGGGGGCTGCTTCGTCCCCGAATCATTCTGTTCAGCTATTTTCGATGGCGGGCCACGCCCGATGAGGATGGGCACTATACCTACGCTATCGCACTATGATTGGGCCACCGTGTAGCGTCTTTCTCCGCCGATTGTCGCCGTAGAGGGCAGCGGCCTGTTCGCCTAGGTGGTCCCCATTTCTAGTGTTTTGAAATGAGCCGCTGCACAATGCCATGAGCAGGGCTGGCGAAACCTGCGCGTCAGGCACCCCACGCATCGATGACCTGCGACAGCGGGAACGGATTCTGTTCCTTGCGCCACTCATGATAGGGCGCGGCCGTCTGACTATAAGGGCCGGGTTGAGGCCGGTCGAATTGAACCCGCGTCGGAATATGAAAGGCGCTACCGAATACGATTGCCTCGCCTGACGACAGGATAGTCACCTGATCGAGCAGCCGTCTCGCCTGCATTGGAATGATGCGCCGGAAATGGTCGATATCGTCAGGATTTTGTAGGCGATGGCTGATAAAGTTGGCGCACTGGCTGATGATCGTCTGGCTGATCTCGCTCGGCCGCTGGCTGGCGATGATGAGTGAAAGGCCGAATTTGCGCCCCTCTTTGGCGATGCGCTCGTATGTCAACCGCGCTAGGCGATGACCGCGATCCTCGTCTGAGCGGGCCGGGCGGGCATAGTTGTGCGCCTCTTCGAGAACAAGCACCCACGGATGCTTATAGCGCGAGGCTGCGGGCAGGCGCTCACGCGCCTCCAGCAACACCCGCCCGATCACCGCGCAAGCATAGGGAAGAACCTCGTTGCTCAACATTGACAGGTCGAGCACCGAGACTTTCGGTCCCGTTGCAGCACCAAGCCCGAAGCGTGCGAACCATGAGGACAGCTTCTCGATCTTCGTATCGGTCTCCTCATAGTTGAGGAAGGCGCGCCATCGCTTGTCGTCGAGGCGGGTTTTCAGCCGCAGCTTCAACGTCGTCAGGTGGGCATCGACGCGAAACGTATCCTCCTTGGATACGGCCCGATTGATAAGCGATGGATCGGTCAGGGTTGCGCGGGCGATCGGCAACGGAGAGTCCGCAGTGCGTGCACCGGCCTCCGCCGTGCCGCTACCACCGACGATCTTGGCGCGAATCGCGTCTTTCAGCTTCTCCGCCTCCGCAGCTATGGCGGCCTGATTGTTCATGACCTCGGTGTTGAAATCGTTAGCTGACCTATGAGCGGTAAACAGGCCAGCGAACGGGTCTGTATCAATGTCTGTATCGGCGAGGTGGCCGACCACGGCATCGCAATAGGAGCCGGCTGCCTTCTTCTTGATCTTCGTCAGTTCGCTCAAGAGCTGGTCGAGCGCGCTCATGCCATTCTGAAACGCTCCCATGCTGGCGGCGGCGGTGGCACTGCCGCCCTTGGCAATCGCCCACCAGTCTTTCAGCACGGGCTCCTGCGTTTGCTCCGACGCGCTCAGCCACGCACAGATTTCTTCGGCGTTCAGAAACCAGAGCGGAAGGCTGAACTCCTTGCCATTGAGGTAGATGCGATCCGGCAAGCGTTGCGCCGCTTCAGCCGTCGGGAAGGCCTTGGCATACTCGCCATTGATGTCGAGGATGAAGACGTGCGGCTCCTCGGCCGCGCCATCGAGCGCAGCCATCGCCTTCTGGATCAGGCTCGACACCGAGAAGGATTTGCCCGAGCCGGTATTGCCCACGATCGCGAGCGGCCGCGAGAACAGGTCGTTATAGGAGGCCCGCACGACGTTGCGGTCTTGGCCGGTCGGGAATCCGATCTTCAGATCGCAATCGAAATCCTTCGCGTCATAGTCCTCTGGCTTGTTGCGCCGCGGTGGTATCTCGAACACCGCGCGAAGGATGTCCGGCGATCCGATCTCCGCGGGAGTGTCGAGTGTTGGCAGCACCGAGATGCCTGGACTGAAGGTAGGCTCCTCGTCCTTGTGCTCGATCGTGCCCAGCAGCTGTACGCTGGCAACGCGGCGTGGTTTCATCAGTTCGAGGTTTAGATCGTCCCCGCTACCGGGATCGAAGGTCTCGCGAGCTTCCAGATCGGTGATGATGCCGATGACCGTTTCCCCCGCACCGAGCGAGAAGGTCAGATAGGCGTTGATTGCGATGGCCGCCTGCACGCCGTCTAGCGTGGCGCGTAACGCCGACCGAGTTTCGGGCAGCAATTCGACCTTCACTCGGAAGCCTTGAACCGACACGATGTGCCCGACGAGGCGCGGATTATCCATCCGCGCCCTCCGTGTCCGCTCCGGCTGATGTTGCGGACGAAGCGATCTGCTTTTCGAAGCGGCGCAAGCGAAGGAAGTCGTCGAGCCACTGCACGTCGGGCATCACCGTTCGCGCAAAGTCGTCGAAGGTCGCGAGCTTGAATGGTGTTGCTGAGAAGGCATCCGTCGTCGGACATAGGACGAAGGCGCGCTTACCGAGATCCTTGTATCGCCGGATGCGTGCGATCACCGGACTGTTCGGATTTGGTTCGACTACCAGCATCACAAGCGACGGATTCATGAGCGCATTCTCGATGATCCGGCTGACATGATCGTCGCCGAAGCCATAGCCCAGCACGAGGAGGAAGGTCTGGGGGATGCCGAGCCGCACCTGAAAGGACCGGAAGAGGTGAGCGTAGGGCATCGCAAGCGTCTGAGCGAATTTGTTCGCGGTCGGTAGAATCCCGACCGAAGGCGTCCCTCCGACCAGAGACAGAAGCGACGCGGCTTTCTGCTCGGCCGTCATGGCGGCGTAGGTCTGAAAAGGGGTCAGATCAGGATGACGCGCGCGCATCTCGGTGCCCTGCTCGAACCAGTGGATCGAGCCGTGGAGCTTGTAGAAATGCAGGAACTTGTCGAAGCGCCGTACACGGCCCTCCGCCACCTCGCCCGGATAGTAGATGTCCAAACCATAAACGGAAGGGTCGAACCGGCCGGCTGCGCGGCCGGTGAAACCGTCAAAATACTGGACGCCGAGCAGCTCCAATGCCTGCTCGAAAAGCGTGTCGTAATTGAGCGTGAAGAGATGGGTGCGTCCGAGGTTGCTATCGCGAGCCACGAGTTTGGATAGAAATGCAAGATGCGGCACGATGCCATCAGCGGACGCGGCCAGCCCCGTATCAGGGAGCGAAAGCGCGCACTCGGCGAAAATCGCCATGCGAAGGCGATCGACGAGCCAACGCAGATCGGCGACGCTGGGCGCCGGCGTACTGGGCCACGTCACGGCGGAAAATGGTCCGCCCGTAGACTCCGCGACGACCAGAGCATTGGCGACGAACGAAAGCCATGCCTCGAAACCGATCGGGTCATCATCGTCGAAGGCGGCGAGAAGGACAGCGTTCTTGCGGGCTTCGATGATAGCAGCGACCGAGGCGGGGATGTCGGGCAGCGCCTGGATCGTGGCGAATACAGCCGTTTCGAGATTGGCCATCGTCTTACCGCCGACGGAAACCGACGTGCCTGGACTTGTAACGGTTTTGTGCCGGTCACCTATCTCATTATGCCACCTTGGCTTCGAACGCGAGGGGGCTGATGCCGCCCAGATATGAATGTCGGCGACGGGTGTTGTAGAACCCGTTGATGTA
>Ga0209368_1000294_pt1 | contig 56904 bp, 50 predicted proteins | sample EBPBio242008_DNA_FD_185862 | JGI IMG/M metagenome (GOLD analysis project Ga0209368, IMG submission 185862) | Wastewater treatment Type I Accumulibacter community from EBPR Bioreactor in Madison, WI, USA - Reactor 1_4/24/2008_ DNA (SPAdes)... | ecosystem: Engineered > Bioreactor > EBPR >...
GCGGCCTGCGGGATCTCGACCGCGCGGGCATAACCGTCGTTGGCAAGCTTCACCGTCAGGTCCATACCCGAGGAAAAGACGAAATCGGCTGTCTCTCCCGCGGCGGACTCCGCCACCACGCGCTCGGCGATCTCGCTGGCCAGGAGATCCTCGTAGATCACCGTGACATCGGGGTGGCTCTCCTGGAACGCTTCCACCAGCGGCCGGGCCAGGCGGGCGTCCAGAGAGGAGTAGATGCGCATCTCGCGCGCGGCCTCCCCGGGCGCGGCAAAGGTCTCGGCCCCCGCCGGCATGGCCCATGCCACGGCCAGAACGAACAGTGCCTGCAAGACCCCCCGCATGTTGCAAGCCTGCGCCGGTTCACAACGCGCCCGCAAGCCCCTAGCATGGCGCCATGCGCATCCTGCTTGTCGAGGACGACCAACCGCTGGCCGAAGCCCTGACCGCCCTTCTGGGCCGGGCCGGTTATGCGGTGGATTGCGTGAACGACGGTGTGTCGGCCGAGACGCTGGCCCTGGCGGAGCAGTTCGACCTGGTGATCCTGGACCTCAACCTGCCCGAACTGGACGGGCTGTCGGTGCTGCGGCGGCTGCGGGCGCGCAAGAACCCGGTGGCGATCCTGATCCTGACAGCGCGAGGCGCCCCGGACGAGCGCGTGCTGGGGCTGGACCTTGGCGCCGACGACTACATGGTCAAGCCCTTCGACGTGCGCGAGTTCGAGGCGCGGGTGCGGTCGATCCTGCGGCGGCAGGCGGGGCTGCGCGCCTCGGTCGTGGAGATCGGCCCCCTGAGCCTGGACCTGACCACCCGCCAGTTCCGCGTCGGGTCTGAACCGATGGATCTGCCCCCGCGCGAACTGGCCCTTCTGGAGCTGTTCTTGATGCGCGCCGGGCGTGTGGTGACGAAAGAGGCCATCGTCCAGTCGCTGACCTCGCTTGACGACAGCCTGTCGGACAATGCCATCGAGCAATATGTGAGCCGACTGCGGCGGCGGCTGCAGCCGCTTGGCCTGACGCTGCGCACGGCGCGTGGGCTGGGCTACATGCTGGAAAGGCCGGCCGAGCTTGGCTGAGCGGCGCCCCGCCTCGTTGCGACGGCGGCTGATCCTGTGGCTCACGCTGGGCACGCTGGCCATCGGGCTGGTGGCGCTGGCCGACACGCGGGCCGAGGCGCTGCGCACGGCGCGGGACGTGTCCGACCGGGTGCTGGCGGGCTCGGCCATGGCCATCGCCGAGCGGGCCAGCATCGGCGCCTCGGGCGGGGTGGAGATCGCCATCCCCTTCTCGGCGCTGGATATGCTGAGTTCGGTGGCGCAGGACCAGGTGTTCTATCGTGTGGACGGGCCGGGCGGGTTCCTGACCGGCTACGAGGATCTGCCTCCTGCGCCCGGGGTTATGCGCGACAGCCCGGCATTTGCCGACGACCGGTTCCTGGGCACGGCCATCCGCAAGGCCACGGTGCTGCGGGAGCTGACGGGCGGGGGGGATGTGTTGCCGGTCACGGTGACGGTGGCCGAATCCACCCGCGCCCGCGACGGGCTGGCGGCCAGCATCCTGGCCCGCTCGGCGCTGCGGATCGCGGGGCTGATCGCGGCGGCGGCGGTGGTGGTCTGGGTGGCGGCGACCATCGCGCTGCGGCCGTTGGACCGGCTGTCGGCGGCGCTGGCGGACCGGGCGCCGCATGACCTGACGCCCATCGAATCCGATGCGCCGGCGGAGCTGCGGCCGGTGCTGGTGGCGCTGAACGGGTTCCTGGCCCGGCTGAAGGAATCCACGCTGGCGCTGCAGAATTTTGCGGGCAATGCGAACCACCAGATCCGGACGCCGCTGGCGGTGGCGCGGACGCGGATCGGGCTGGCTTTGCGGGAGCCGGGCGGGACCGAGGCGCTGGAGAAGGCCGACCAGGCGCTGGTGCGGGCCGAAAGGGTGCTGTCCCAGCTGCTGCTGCTGGCCCGGGTGCAGGCCACGGGGACGGGGCCGGAGCTGCGGGCCGCCGATGTCTCGGCCCTGGCGCGGGGGGTGGTGGAGGAGGCGCTGCCCGAGGCGATCCGGCTGGGCATGGACCTGGGCTTCGAGGGGCCGCCGGGGCTGGTGGCCCGCACCGACGAGGTCCTGCTTCAGGAACTGGTCCGGAACCTGGTGGGCAATGCCCTGGCCCATTGCCCGGCGGGGACGGAGGTGACGGTCCGGCTGGAGGCCACGGAGAGGGGGCCTCGGCTTTCGGTGACGGACAACGGGCCGCCGCTTGGGCCCGAGGGGGTGGAGCGGCTGCGCCAGAGACTTCGGGCCGGGGCGGGGGGCGGGCAGGTCCGGACCGGGCCGCACGGGCTCGGCCTGCCCATCGTGGCCGAGATCGCCCGGGCCCTGGCCCTGGACCTGGCGCTCGGCCCCGGCCCCGACGGCCGCGGCCTTTCGGTCCGGGTGGAGGCGTCCGAGCTCGGACGCTGAGGCGGAGTGAGGGAAATCAAGGGGTTGCGGGGGCGGATTAACTTGGACTTAAGGATTGGGGTGGGGGGAGTGCCGGCACGCTTCGTAGGCCGGGGTTCACCCCGGCGTCGCGGGACGGCTTGGGGTGGACGGGTTGGCGCAAGTGAGTCGGGGTGAACCCCGACCTACAGCTTGCCTGGGGATTGGAGGTAGGGTGCGCATTCATTGCGCACCTTGTGGCCGAAGGGACTGCGCGTAATCGCGCCGTCGTCGCTCGCTTGGCGGCAGGGGGTGTCCGGGACGGGCGAGGTCGCGCGATCCGCAGCGGTCGGCAGGTGCGCAATGAATGCGCACACTACAGTTGCTCAAGGATTGGGGGGTGGCGTGGGGCCGAGTTGCGCCAAGGTGCGCCGAGGTTCGGTGTTGCCGGGACGTAGGGTGCGTGCTTGCACGCACCAAGGGCGGCCGGGTGAATGGTGCGTGCGAGCACGCACCCTACGCTTGCTATACTCTTAGTTGGTCTGGATAACTCGCGACAATCTGTTCAATGCTCTCGGTCAAGAAGGCTATGTCTGAGTCTTCTACTGTGACACTCAAGGTTCCATGCACCAGAAGGTTTCTTTTCTCCGCAAGTTGCCTCAGTCTATCGGCATGGTCCGGCGTAAGGCTACCATTCTCCGCCAAAACGGTTATGACTCGACTTGGAGTTTGTGGTCTTGCAAAAGTCCGGCTATGCGCCTCTCTGGCAGCAGCTTCGAAGGTGCCCCAAGAAAGCAGAAATGCGGCCCTGAAGAATCCAGATTTAGCGGCGCTCTGAACTTCGATGAGCGCTTCTTTGATCTCTCCCACGCCTGCCTTTGGCAATGACTTCTGATCAATTACTCCATCTGCATAGTAGACTTCAAACCGCCAATTCTTGTTGAGTTCAATGATTTCCTTCAGCCGCTGAAGACTACGCTCTACACTTGCAGAGCGTCGCAACTTAACTTCTATTGCTACAAACTGGTCACCCTTCTGAGCAATAAAGTCAGGAAAGAAGCTCCAATCTCCACTTGGAACAGGGACCTCTCTGGGGTCAACAAATCTATACCCATCTTTCTCATACCGGGGGGCGATAACTTCAAATACTTGGCGTTCAGCTTCAGAGTGGAACCGCATCAAGAAGCCTCGCTGAAAGGATCAGACTTAATTGAAAGAAACACAAATGGTGGGTCGTTTACAATCGCCTCTTCGATGAGCCGGGGGAGATTCTCAACATCTTCATATTCCTCCGGCAAAAAACGATGCGCAACTACTCTTCGGATCTGCTTATCATCGAGATAAACTACATTGTTGAGCGCGTCCTGTATCCGCTTAATTATGTTATCAACATCCCCCTGAGGAAGGTCCGTAGGGAAGTCGTATATCGTCAGAGAAAGCTCGCCATCTACGGGCTCCCAGTCGGCGGGCAGTACTTTTCGCGCAGCAGCGACCACCCTCTCTTGCCACTGCCTGCGCGAATTTGGACTAGCCTTTAGCGAGACCGGAGTGCCCTCTACAGCAAATCTGAAATCTATTCCGATGTTGCTCACGGCCCCTCACAAATCCACCCGTGCGTGGCTTCGAAAGCCTGCGCCACGAACAATTAGAGGCAATCCGCCAAGAGGATTCGAGTCAAGTCCCATCTGCAAGGGTAGCGAGCCGTAGGGTGGGGTTGGCCCCCACCATCCATACCGTGCGCAGTAACGCGCCCTCCCGACCGCTCGGATCGTGTCGGCGCCGGGCTTGGTGCGTTGGAAACCCACCCTAGCGGGGTCTGCCCCGCGTCCGGTTGGTGCGAGTGGTGGGTTGCACACACCCTACCCCTACCCCCTCACAACCCCAGCACGTCCATCATGTCGTACTCGCCGGGCTTCTTGCCCTGGCCCCAGAGTGCGGCCTTCAATGCCCCTCGGGCGAAGATGCTGCGGTCGGTGGCGAGGTGGCGGAGCACGATGCGTTCGCCGTCGGCGGCGAAGATGACGTCGTGTTCGCCCACCACGTCGCCGCCGCGGATGGCGGAGAAGCCGATGGTGCCGTGCTTGCGGGCGCCGGTGATGCCTTCGCGCGCCGGGGTGCGGAGGTCTGACAGCGGGGCGCCGCGGCCTTCGGCGGCGGCCTCGCCCAGCATGAGCGCGGTGCCCGAGGGGGCATCGACCTTCATGCGGTGGTGGGCTTCCACGATCTCGATATCCCAGTCGGCATCCAGCGCCTGGGCGACCTTTTGCGTCAGGCGGACGAGGAGGTTGACGCCAAGGCTCATGTTGCCGGCGCGGACGACGACGGCATGGCGGGCGGCGGCGCTGATCTTTGCCAGGTGATGGGGTTCAAGCCCGGTGGTGCCGATGACATGGACGGCGCGGGCCTGGGCGGCGAGGGCCGAAAGCTCCACCGTGGCGGCGGGGGAGGTGAAATCGAGAAGCGCCTGGGATTGGGCGAGGGCTTCCAGCGGGTCGTCGGTGACGGTGAGGCCGAGGGGGGCGCCGCCGGTGACGGTGCCCAGGTCCTGGCCGACCCAGGGGTGGCCGGGGCGTTGCAGCACGGCGACGAGGCGGGCGCGGGCGGGGGCGGCCAGCACGGTGGCGGCGAGCATGCGGCCCATCCGGCCGGAGGCGCCGGCGATGGTGATGGCGGGCAGGTCGGTCATGATGGTTCCCTCCGTTTGGCGCTTTGTGGCGGGGATGGGCGCGTGGAACAAGCCCGGCGTTGCGGTTTCGGGCGATTGCGCCTATGTGCGGGGCATGTCGAACCGCCGTCCCCCCTCCGCGAACGGCCCGTCGCAGCGGCAGTTGCGGGTGGGCGAACTGATCCGCCGCACCTTGTCGGAGGTGCTGGCGCGTGGCGACGTGCATGACCCGGACCTGAACGTGATCCCGATCACGGTGGGGGAGGTGTCGGTCTCGCCCGACCTGAAGGTGGCCACGGTCTATGTGATGCCGCTTCTGGGCACGGCGCCGGTGGACGTGGCGATTGCCGCGCTGGCCCGGCACCGGGGCGAGTTGCGCCACCATGTGGCGGGGGCGATGCGGCTGAAATACGCGCCGGACCTGCGGTTCCGGGCGGACGAGACCTTTGACCGGCTGGACGAGACGCGGCGCATGTTCGCCGACGAGCGCGTGCGGCGGGATCTGGATACGCCGGACGAGGAATGATGCGCTGGCTTTGGGTGGCGCTGGCCGGGCTGGTGCCGGGGTCGGCGGGTGCGGCTTGTGCGCCGTTCGCCTTTGAGGGGATGCCCTACACGGTCTGCGAGGTGCGGGCGGGCGAGGACCTGCGGCTGTTCCTGGAGGGGCCGGATGGGGTGTATGGCAGCTTCTCGGCGGTGAATGGGGCGTTGGCGGCCGAGGGCAAGCAGCTGGGATTCGCGATGAACGCGGGGATGTATCACCGCGACCTGTCGCCGGTGGGGCTGTACATCGAGGACGGGCGCGAGGTCACGCGGCTGGTGACGCGGGATGGGCCGGGGAACTTTGGCCTGCTGCCGAACGGGGTGTTCTGCGTGGGCGAGGGGTTTGCGGTCGTGGAGTCGCGGGCCTTTGCCAAGGCGGGGCGGGCGTGCCGCTATGCCACGCAATCGGGGCCGATGCTGGTGATTGACGGCAAGCTGCATCCGAAGCTGATCCCCGACTCGCCGTCTGTCTATGTGAGGAATGGCGTGGGGGTCAGTGCGGATGGGCAGGTGGCCTGGTTTGCCATTTCCGACCGGGCGGTGAACTTCGACAGCTTCGCGCGGATGTTCCGGGACGGGCTGGGGGCGCGGGATGCGCTGTACCTGGACGGCTCGATCTCGCGCCTCTACGCGCCGGAGCTGGGGCGCAGCGATTTCGGCTTTTCCATGGGGCCGATCGTGGGAACCGTGGTGCCGAAGGAGTAAGGATGGCGCGGGGGAAGAAAGGCCGGCCGGTTTCGGGCTGGGTGGTGGTGGACAAGCCCGCGGGGGTGGGGTCCACGGCCGTGGTGAACAAGGTGAAATGGGCGTTTGAGGCGCAGAAGGCGGGCCATGCGGGCACGCTGGACCCGGATGCGACCGGCGTGCTGGCGGTGGCCCTGGGCGAGGCGACCAAGACGGTGCCCTATGTGACGGACGCGCTGAAATGCTATCGCTTCCGGGTGGCCTTTGGCGCCGCGACCTCGACCGACGATGCGGCGGGCGAAGTGCTGGCGCGGTCGGAGGCACGGCCGACGGATGCCGCGGTGGAGGCGGCGCTGGCGGGGTTCCGCGGCGATATCCTTCAGGTGCCGCCGCGCGTTTCGGCGGTGAAGGTCGAGGGTGAGCGGGCCTATGACCTGGCGCGCGAGGGCGAGGATTTCGAGCTGGCGGCGCGGCCCCTGTGGGTGGAGCGTCTGGAAGTGACCGGCCGGCCGGATGCGGACCATGTGGACCTGGATATGGTCTGCGGCAAGGGCGGCTATGTGCGGTCCATCGCGCGCGACCTCGGCCAGGTTCTGGGGTGCCTGGGCCACGTGGCCTGGCTGCGGCGAGTCTGGTCGGGCCCCTTCTCGGTTGAGGATGCGGTGAGCCTGGAGGAGATCGACCGGCTGGCGCGGACCGACGGGATCGACGCGCTGCTGAAGCCCCTGGAACTGGGGCTGAGCGGGTTGCCGGAACTGCCGGCGACGGCGGAGGGCGCGGCGCGGCTGAAGCATGGCAATCCGGGCATGGTGCTGACCTCTTCGGTGGACTACGGCGACGAGGCCTGGGCAAGTTTCCAGGGCCGGGCGGTGGCGGTGGGAACTTACCGTGCGGGCGAGTTGCACCCGGCGCGGGTCTTTGTCTGAGGGGTGCCGTCGGGGCGGGCATCGAACCCGCCCCGACGGCGCTGCCGCGGCCCGGATGTCCGGCGGCGCGCTGGCCCGACAGAAGAAGATGAGTATTTGAGCAAAGAAGAAGCGGGGTTTCTTCTTTGGGGAAATCCTCCAGAGGGGGTCCGGGGGACGTGAAGTCCCCCGGCGGCGGGGCCGGGAGAGGCGGATGATCGTAAGGCGCCATCTGAAGGGAGATGCCGAAAGCGAGGCGGTGTATTCGCCCTGCGAAAGCTATCGCTATCTGCTGACGCGGGTCTGGGATCCGGCGGGCGCGAAGGCGCTGTTCGTCATGCTGAACCCCTCGACCGCGACCGAGGTGCAGAATGACCCCACGGTGGAGCGCTGCGAGCGGCGGGCGCGGGCGCTGGGCTTTGGCGCCTTCCGCGTGACGAACATCTTTGCCTTCCGCGCCACCGACCCGAAGGTGATGCGGGCGGTGGCGGATCCGGTGGGGCCGGGCAATGACGCGGCGATCCGCGACTCGGCGTCATGGGCCGACCGGGTGATCTGCGCCTGGGGCACGCATGGCGCGCATCTGGAGCGCGGGCGGGCGGTGGAGGCACTGCTGCGCGGGACCGGGGTGCCGCTGCATCACCTGGGGCTGACGAAGGACGGCCTGCCGAAGCACCCGCTGTACATCGGTTACGAGGTCCAGCCGATGCCCTGGGGCTGAGGGCGGGGTCAGGCGGCGAGCAGGGTGATGGCGTCCAGCGTGAGCTGGCCCTGAACCTGGGCAACCGGCATCCCGTCGAGCAGAAGGGTCGCGCCATGTTCGCCCGGTTCCAGAGTCAGTGTCGGATCGGGATGGGCGGCGGCATCATAGACCACGACGAGGTGATCTTCTTCGGCGTCGAAATCGCTGACCTGGGGAAGTGCCTCTGGCCCCCCTGCGGTGACGGTAAAGCTGTCGGCGCCCGCGCCCCCGTTGCCGAAATCCCCCGCGCCGAGAATGAGGCTGTCGTCGCCTTCGCCGCCGTTGAGGAAGTCGGAGGCGTCATCGCCGCTGCCCTTCAGCCGGTCGTTGCCGTTGTTGCCATCGAGCGTGTCGGACCCTGCCCCGCCGGTCAGGCTGTCGTCGCCGTCGTTCCCGGCCAGCCAGTCACTGCCTTCGCCGCCGTGAAGCCGGTCGTCGCCGCTGCCGCCACTGAGCGAATCGTCGCCCTGGCCGCCGAGCAGGCGGTCGGACTCGGCCCCGCCGCGCAGGTCGTCGGCCCCGCGCGCCCCGGTCAGCGTATCCGAGCCGTCGCCCCCGTTCAGGAGGTCTGCCCCGCCGTTGCCGACAAGCGAATCATCCCCCGCCTCGCCGAAGAGTCGGTCGATGCCGGTGCCGCCGGTCAGGAGATCGTCACCCTCGCGGCCATTCATCTGATCGTCGCCGCCGGCGCCGGCCATGCTGTCATCGCCCGAGGTGCCATCGAGGATGTCGTCGCGATCCCTGCCGGTGATGGATTCGCCCTCTGACGGGGGGGCCTGCGGCGGCTCGGCCTGCGGGACGGCGGGTTCGGCATCCGGCGCCCAGTCGATGAGGTCGGCGGGGGGATCGTCGGCATCGCCGGCCGTATCCCCGGCGGCCTGCGCCGTTGCGCCTTCGGGCGCGGCATCTTCCGGTTCTTCATCCTGTTCATGGCCGTGATCGACCACCACGCTGGCCATCAAAGCGCCGAACAGACCCAATAGACCCAGCATGACCCAAGCTCCTGCGCCGGGGGCGGCTTTGCCGCGCGCCCGGGCCGAGGTTCGACATCCTTCTGGAAATCACCCACGTTCCCGCAGCTATCCTGCCAGACCGCGGCCGGCGATTCCACGGCTTGGGGGTGCGCGGGGCCGGGAATCTGGAAAACTGGTTAACGAAACGAGCGGCAGGCGGGTCTTTCCTTTTGCCGCGACTTCGGCTAATGGCGCGCATCCGCCAGGCGGCGGAGACCAAGGGCCTTGCTGGACGACATCCCGGCTTGTGCCGTCACATCTGACTTAAGGAGATCCCGATGTCGATCACGGTCGAAGAGAAGACCCGGCTCATCAAGGACTATGCCACCAAGGACGGCGACACCGGTTCGCCCGAGGTGCAGGTTGCCATCCTGTCGTCGCGCATCGCGACGCTGACCGAGCATTTCAAGAGCCACAAGAACGACAACCACTCGCGTCGCGGCCTGCTGATGCTGGTGGCGCAGCGCCGCAAGCTGCTGGACTATCTGAAGAAGAAGGACGAGGGCCGCTACCAGTCGCTGATCTCGCGCCTGGGCCTGCGCCGCTGAGCCCTTTCTGCCGGAAGTCCGGTACGGACTGACAGACCGCCCGCAGCCCCGCTGCGGGCGGTTTTCGTTTGGGCGAATGGCGCTGGCCTGGGCGGGGGCGGCTGTTAGGATGCGGGCATGACCGGACCGAGCCGCCCTGCCCCGGAACCCTTGCGCGTCCTGCTTCTTGGAGGAACCGGCACGATCGGCCGGGCCACCGCGCGGGCGTTGTGCGCGGCCGGTCATGAGGTGACGGCGCTGTTGCGGCCGGGGGCGGAGCTGCGCGGGCTGGAGGGGTGCCGGATCGTCACCGGGCTGGCGGGGGCGCCGGGCGACCTGGCAAGGGGGCTGGCGACGGGCGATGGGCCGGTGTCGGCGGTGGTCTCGTGCCTGGCGAGCCGCACGGGGGCGCCCGAGGAGGCGCGTGCGGTGGACCGCGACACCAATGCGGCGGCGCTGCGCGCGGCGCTGGCGGCGGGCGTGGGGCAGTTCGTGCTGCTGTCGGCGATCTGCGTGCAGAAGCCGGCGCTGGCCTTCCAGCGGGCGAAGCTGGAGTTCGAGGCGGAGCTGATGGCGGCGCCGCTGGACTGGGCGATCGTGCGGCCGACGGCCTTTTTCAAGTCGCTGTCCGGGCAGGTGGCGCGGGTGCGCGAGGGACGGTCTTTCCTGGTGTTCGGCGACGGGCTGGGCACGGCCTGCAAGCCGATCTCGGATGCCGATCTGGCGCGGTTCCTGGTGCGCTGTCTGGAGGACCCGGCGCTTTGGCGGAGGGTGCTGCCGGTGGGCGGGCCGGGGCCGGCGATCACGCCGCGCGACCAGGCGGCGATGCTGGAGCGGCTGCTGGGTCGGCCTGTGCCAGTGCGGCAGGTGCCGGTGCGGCTGATGGACGGGATCGTCGGGCTGCTGTCCGTGCTGGGCCGGGTGTCGCCCCGGATGGCGGCCAAGGCAGAGCTGGCGCGGATCGGGCGGTACTATGCGACCGAGTCGATGCTGGTCTGGGATTCGGCCGCCGGCCGTTATGATGCGGCGGCCACCCCGGAATTCGGATCGGACCGGCTGGAGGACCATTACGCGGCGCTCTTGCGGGGCGATGTGGGGGACGACCGCGGGGCGCATGCGGTGTTCTGACGGGCGCCGGAAGAGGCGCCGCGACGTCCCCGCTTCCCAAAGGGCCTTGTTTCCTGTAAGGCCCCGCCCATCTGTGACGTGACGCCCATGGCCCCGGGCACATGCGAAGGATTGGGGCGGCGGCAATGGGGCCGCCATAGGACGCGGGACCCGTCAGGGGACGGGAGAGCCCGCAAGAGGAAACCGGATGTTCAATATCACCAAGAAATCGATCCAGTGGGGCAACGAGACGCTCACGCTGGAAACGGGGAAGGTTGCGCGGCAGGCCGACGGATCGGTCATCGCCACGCTGGGCGAAACCTCGGTCATGGCCAACGTGACCTTCGCCAAGACCGCGAAGCCGGGTCAGGACTTCTTTCCGCTGACCGTGCACTACCAGGAAAAATACTATGCCGCCGGCAAGATTCCGGGCGGCTTCTTCAAGCGCGAGGCGCGGCCTTCCGAGAAGGAAACGCTGGTGTCGCGCCTGATCGACCGGCCCTGCCGTCCGCTGTTCGTGGAAGGCTTCCGCAATGAAGTTCTGGTCATGGCGACCGTGCTGTCTTGCGACCTGATCAACGACCCCGACATCGTGGCGATGATCGCGGCTTCGGCAGCGCTGACCATTTCCGGCGTGCCTTTCATGGGCCCGATCGGTGCGGCGCGCGTGGGCTTCGTGGACGGCCAGTATGTGCTGAACCCGCCCATGGACGACATGACCCAGCTGCGCAACAAGCCCGATCAGCGGCTGGATCTGGTCATCGCCGGCACCAAGACCGCCGTGATGATGGTGGAATCGGAAGCCTACGAGCTGACCGAGGCCGAGATGCTGGGTGCGGTGAAGTTCGGCCACGAGGCGATGCAGCCGGTGATCGACCTGATCATCGGTTTTGCCGAGGAATCGGCGAAGGAGCCCTTCGACTTCAGCCCGCCGGATTACTCGGCGCTGTATGACCGCGTGAAGGCGGCGGGCGAGGCGCAGATGCGCGCGGCCTTCGCGATCCGCGACAAGCAGGACCGCACCAACGCCATCGACGCGGCGGCGGATGCCATCGTGGCGGCGCTGTCGGACGAGGACAAGGCCGACGCCAACCTGGGCTCGGCGATCAAGAAGCTGGAATCGTCGATCCTGCGCGGCGACATCATCAACGGTGGCGCCCGCATCGACGGCCGCAACAACAAGACCGTCCGCCCGATCGTGGTGGAAACCGGCCTTCTGCCGCGCACCCACGGTTCGGCGCTGTTCACCCGCGGCGAGACGCAGGGCCTGGTCGTGACCACCCTGGGCACCGGCGAGGATGAGCAGATCATCGACGCGCTGAACGGAAATTTCCGGTCGAACTTCCTGCTGCACTACAACTTCCCGCCCTATTCGGTCGGCGAAGTGGGTCGCGTGGGTTCGCCCGGCCGCCGCGAGATCGGCCACGGCAAGCTGGCCTGGCGCGCGCTTCAGGCGGTGCTGCCGGCTCCGACCGAGTTCCCCTACACCATCCGCGTCGTCAGCGAGATCACCGAATCGAACGGTTCGTCCTCGATGGCTTCGGTCTGTGGCGGGTCGCTGTCCATGATGGACGCGGGCGTGCCGCTGAAGGCGCCGGTCGCGGGCGTGGCGATGGGCTTGATCCTGGAAGATGACGGGCGTTGGGCCGTGCTGACCGACATCCTGGGCGACGAGGACCACCTCGGCGACATGGACTTCAAGGTTGCGGGCACCGCGGACGGTATCACCAGCCTGCAGATGGACATCAAGGTCGCGGGCATCACGCCCGAGATCATGGAGCAGGCTTTGGCGCAGGCCAAGGACGGCCGGCTGCACATCCTGGGCGAGATGGGCAAGGCCCTGTCTGGGCCGCAAGCCATGGGCGCCTATGCCCCCAAGATCGAGACCATGTCCATTCCGACCGACAAGATCCGCGAAGTGATCGGGTCGGGCGGCAAGGTCATCCGCGAGATCGTGGAAGTTTCGGGCGCCAAGGTGGACATCAACGACGACGGCACGATCAAGATCGCCTCGTCGTCGGCCGATGCCATCAAGAAGGCCTATGACATGATCTGGTCGATCGTGGCCGAGCCGGAAGAGGGCAAGATCTATACCGGCAAGGTGGTCAAGCTGGTCGACTTCGGCGCCTTCGTGAACTTCTTCGGCAAGCGCGACGGCCTGGTGCATGTGAGCCAGATCGCCAACAAGCGCCTGACCCATCCGAACGAGATCCTGAAGGAAGGCCAGGAAGTGAAGGTCAAGCTTCTGGGCTTTGACGACCGTGGCAAGGTGCGCCTTGGCATGAAGATGGTCGACCAGGAGACCGGCGCGGAAATCGCGCCGGAGAAGAAGGAAAAGGAAGAGGCCGCCGAGGCCTGATCCTTCCCCTCGGGGAAGAAACCAGAGGCCCCGGTGGAAACGCCGGGGCCTTTCGCAAGGTAGAGATGTCGCAAGTCACCGCCATCACCGTTGCTTTCGGAAGTTTCGGGGTGATCCCCGAGATGGTGCGCAGCCTGCCTGCCGGTCTGCCGCTGGTCATCGTGGACAACGGGCCGGATGACGGCTTGCGCGCCTGGGCCGCCGAAGCCGGGATCGAGGTGCGGGTGCCGGGCGCGAACCTGGGGTTTGGCCGGGGCTGCAACCTGGGCGCCGAGGGCGTGACGACCGACTTTCTCTTGTTCATCAACCCCGATGCTAGGCTGGAGCCCGGCGCTCTGGACGCGCTGCTGGGCGCGGCGGGGCGGCATCCCGAAGCGGCGGCCTTTGGCCCGCTTTTGGTGCACGAGGACGGGCGGCCACGCTACAAGCGCAATTCCTACCTGTTGCCGGGGGCGAAGAAGCCGCCGCGCGATCCGGGTCCGGAGGACCGCGAGGTGGGCGTTCTGTCCGGCGCCGTGCTGCTGGTGCGGCGCGCGGCCTTCGAGGCGGTGGGGGGCTTTGATCCGGCGATCTTCCTGTATTTCGAGGACGATGATCTGAGCTTGCGGCTGCGCAGCGGATGGGGGCCGGTCTTTGTGGTGCCGGGGGCGCGGGCCTTTCACACCAATGGCAAGGGGTCGGCACCTTCGGCCGCGACCTCGCGCTGGAAGGGCTATCAGTGGGCGCGTGCGCGGGTGCATGTCGGGCGCAAGCATGGGCTGCCTCTTCCGCTGATGGGCGCGCTGTGGGACGGAGTCAGCCATCTGGTTTCGCCCAAGTCCTGGAACGGGGCCGAACATCGCAACGAGGCCCTCGGACGCATCCAAGGTGCCCTTTCAATGGTCAGAAATCCGGCTGTATAGGGTCATGCAGGTGCGGCGGGATAATTCGGCTTGCACGGTCAAATGCCGGTGTTCAAAGCTGGAAACAACCATGAGGCGAGTTTCTGCAGAATGAGACGAGTGCTGGACGGCAGTTCCAAGGTCACTTTCCCGCCGCCCTGGTGGAAGGTGAAGCGTGAGGTCTTCCGCGTCGGGCGGCAGATCGACGACCTGTCGCTGCGCAAGATCGGGGTTGCGCCCATGCAGCTTTACCTGCGCCATGTCATCGACCCGAAGGTGGTGCGGCTGGACGGGGCGCTTGCGCTGACGAACCGGGTGGCGATCTATGTGATCTATCCGGCGAGTGGGTTGCTTCCGTCGCACCTGATCGCGCTGGATTACATCCGGCAGTGCGGCTACGTGCCCGTGGTGGTGACGAACCTGAAGCTGCCGGCCGAGGCCGAGAGGGACATTCTGGGCCGCAGCGCCGCGCTGATCACGCGGCCGAACTTCGGCTATGATTTCGGCGGCTACCGTGACGGGGTCCGCTTCATCCTTCCCCATGTGAACCGGATCGACCACCTGGCCTTCTTCAACGATTCCACCTGGTTCCCGCTGAACCCGGACCGGGACTGGCTGAAGGAGGCCGAGGGGTTGGGGGCCGACTATGTGGGGTCGGTCAGCCATTGCGGCATGGACCCGGACGGCAAGTGGGATTTTCGCAGGGACCCTTGGGTGATCGACCCGAACTACCGGATTTTCCACTATTGCTCGTTTTCGATCCTGATGAGCGGGCGGTTGGTGCAGTCGCCGGAGTTCGCGGCCTTTTGGCGGAACTATCGCGCCACGGACGACAAGCCCACCACCATCGTGCGCGGCGAGATCGGGCTTTCGCGCATGGTGATGGCTTCGGGCTTCAGCCATGCGGCGACGCTGGCTTCGGCCAAGCTGGGGCCGCTGCTGGCGGAACTGCCAGAAGATCACCTGCGGCGGATCGCGGAAGATATCGTGATCCCCGCCTCGGCACCACTGCGGGCCGAACAGGCGGCTGTGCTGGCGGACAAGGCGACGGACGGACCTGCGCTGCGCAACCTGATCCTGCGCGCGGTGGTGAAGCAGGGGCCGGCCTATGCGCTGGCGCCGTTTGACATTGCCGAGCGGACCGGGAACTTCCTGAAGAAATCGCCCGTGGTGCTGAACGAAGCCTCGGCCCAGGCAACGTTCCGGTTCCTGGAGGCCTATCCCTCGCCCGAGGCCAGGGTGTTCCTGGATGAGGCACGCAAGATGTATCGCAGCAAGCCGCCCCAGGCCGACGCGGCCTGAGATCAGGCCGCCGGGCGGCCGATGCCGAAATCGGTGTGGGTCAGTCGGTCGCGCCGGGTCTGCGCCAGTAGCGCGCGGTTGCGCGCGCGGTCCTCGGGGTTGGCATAGCCGCGCGGGTGGTCCAGGTGGACCGCCGGCGCGGTATAGCGCAGGTGACGGCCGCGGATGCCGGCGTTCTGCAGCCGCTCGCCCAGTTCCTTGTCTTCGCCGCCGTATTTCATGCGCTCGTCATAGCCGCCCACGCGCAGAAGATCGGCGCGGAAGGCCGAGGCATTGGCGCCGCTGAGCGAGGGGCGGACGGGCGAGAGCCGGTCCATGAGGCCCATGACAGGCAGGGGCAACGGGCTGGATTTCAGCCAGGCGCTGAGGCTGCCAAGCGCGCCGTTGCGGCGCAGCCAGTCCTGGCGGAACACGGTGCCGTCGCGCACCAGATCGGGCGTCACGCGGGACGTGGCATCGGCCTTCAGGCGGATGAGCGAGCCGGTCAGATATTGGCCGGGCCGGGCGAGAGTAAGGTGACGCTGAAGGAAGCCGGGGTGCATCAGGATGTCGCCGTCGATCAGCACGAGGTAGTCGGCGGTCGAACTGGCGATGGCCTTGTTCAGGATCTCGCATTTGCGGAAGCCGTCGTCGGGGTGCCAGACATGGCGGACCGTGACGCCGGGCAGGCGGAAGCCGTCGATCACCGCCGCCGTCTCTGCCCCCGACCCATCGTCGGCGAAGGCTACAGACTGCGGCAGCACCTTCTGCTGCCGCAGCGAGTCGAGGCACAGGGCGAGCGACCGGGGGTTGTTGTAGGTCGAGATCACAAGCTCGAAGCCCGGCATGGACCGTTCCCCCGGTGCGCCGGCCATGTCAGTCCTTGAGCTTGGTGTAGCGCAGGTAGGGCAGGACCTTTTCGAAGCTGCCGAACTTTTCCTTCGCCGCCTCGTCGTTCACCGCGACCGGGATGATGACGTCGCCGCCGGGCACCCAGTTGGCCGGGGTGGCCACGCCGCGCCCGGTCGAGGTTTGCAGCGCGTCCAGCGCGCGCACCACCTCGGCAAAGTTGCGGCCCACGGTCATCGGGTAGGTCATGCTGAGCTTCAGCTTCTTGTCCGGCCCGATGATGAAGACGGCGCGCACGGTGGCGGTGTCATTGGGGGTGCGGCCATCGGGCAGATAGGCATCGGCGGGCAGCATGTCGAAGGCCTTGGCGATCTCCAGCCCCGTGTCGGCAAGGATCGGGAAGGTGGGCGCGGCGCCGCCGGCCTTTTCGATGTCGGCCTTCCATTTCTGGTGTTCGGCCACGCCATCGACCGAAATGCCGATGACCTTGGTGTTGCGCTTCTTCCACTCGTCCGCGAGCCGGGCCACGGCGCCGAATTCGGTGGTGCAGACCGGGGTGAAATCCTTGGGATGCGAGAAGAGGATCGCCCAGCTGTCGCCGATCCAGTCGTGGAAATGGATGGTGCCCTGGTCGGTCTCGGCGGTGAAATCGGGAACGGTGTCGTTGATGCGAAGGGCCATGATGGTCTCCTGATCCATGCGCGGGATTGGGCCCAATTTGTCCCGCATTCAGGGCAGGCCCGCAAGGCCCCGCGCGCCGATGCGTTCAAGGAAGGAAATTGCACTCCGATCCTCGACCTCGCCCGCTTCGATGTTCTCGACCTTGCGCATCACGCGACGAAGATGTTCCGCATCGGGCGTGGTGAGGTTCGGCCCGCGCGCGATCTTGGCGCGCAGTTCGGCATCTGACCGGGTGTAATAATGGTTCAGCTGGATGGCCTCGGCCGAATAGAAGGCGCGGCTGTCGCGGGCCGACATCTGGAACCTCTGCCCGCGGTCGTTGCAGGTGCCGCCCTCGCCCAGGGTCTCGATGGTATGGACCTTCATCGACACCACGCGGCAGGGGTCCACGATCATCTTGAAGTTCCGCAGGCCCTTGGCGTCGCTCATCGGGTCGGGGTTGCGGCGGGTGTAGTTTTCCAGCACGCCGCCGGCCGGGGCTTCGGTGTGGCCCGACCGGCCGAACATGTGCCAGGGCAGGCTGATGCAGGCGCAGCCCGACAGCGGCCCCAGCGCCTCGGGCAGGCTGGCGGCGCGCTTCGGGACAAGGAATTCGTCTACGTCGATGAAGGTCATCCAGCGGCAGGCGGGACCGAAGTTCCGCACCGCATGGGCATAGGCCAGCACCTGATTGTGAATCTCGCGCGAGCCGTCGCGCAGCTTCTGGTCCCAGGGGATGACGGTCAGCGCCTCCGGGGGCACGGTGCGCCGCAGTTCGGCAATCGTGCCATCGGTGCAGCCGTTGTCATAGACGTGGAACCGGCTGACCCCGGCCAGCAGGTGAAAGCGCGCCCATTCGGCGATGTGGCGTTCCTCGTTCTTGACAATCAGCACCACGTCCAGACCGGCCCGATCCGGGCGTGGTTTGGGCGGGTCCAGCGACAGGCGGGTGATCTGACGGCGCGAGAGAAAGCGGAACATGTTCCTTCCATAGCTGTGCCAGTTCCGGTTTTGAACCGGAGTCTCCCATCATTTTCTGTCCTCGGATATCCTGCGGGGGCTGCGGTGGGTGCGCCCCCGCCAGCTGCGGCGGCCCGGGCGGCGATCCGGCGAATATTTGATCAAATTCTACCTCCGACCCCTTGCCGCGCCGCGGCGGGTCTGAGACGATGCGCACAACCCTGAAACCGGAGGGAATCCCATGCTTGACAAACGCCTGTTCTACATCAACGGCGCCTGGGTGGCGCCAGCCAAGGCCCGCGACTGCGCGGTGATCAACCCCTCGACCGAGGAGCCCTGCGCGGTGATTTCGCTGGGCGACCAAGCCGACACCGATGCTGCGGTGGCCGCGGCCAAGGCCGCCTTCCCGGCCTGGGCCGCGACGCCCCCCGCCGAACGGGCGCGGCTGGTGGCGAGGATCCTAGACCAGTACAACGCCCGGCTGCAGGAATTTGCCGAGGCGATCAGCATGGAGATGGGTGCGCCCATCGACTTTGCCCTGTCGGACCAGGCGCCCTGCCTGCCCTGGCACACAGTGAATTTCCTGAAGGCCTTCGAGCGGATCGAATGGATCCGTCCGCTGGACCCCAGCATCCCGCGCGACCGCGCGCAACCCGCCGTGGCGATGGAACCGATCGGCGTCGTCGGCCTGATCACGCCCTGGAACTGGCCGGTGAACCAGATCGCGCTGAAGGCGATTCCGGCCATGCTGGCGGGCTGCACCTGCGTGCTGAAGCCGTCGGAGGAAAGCCCCCTGAACGCGATGCTCTTCGCCGAGTTCTGCCACGACGCCGGCATCCCCCCGGGCGTGTTCAACCTGGTGAACGGTGACGGCATGGGCGTGGGGTCGCAGCTGTCCACTCACCCCGATGTCGAGATGATTTCCTTCACCGGCTCGACCCGCGCGGGCCGCGCCATCAGCAAGGCCGCGGCCGAGACGCTGAAGCGCGTGACGCTGGAACTGGGCGGCAAGGGCGCGAACGTGCTGTTCGCCGATGCCGATGCCAAGGCCGTGGAACGGTCGGTACGCCGGATGATGGAAAACACCGGCCAGTCCTGCAACGCGCCCTCGCGCCTTCTGGTGGAACGCAGCGTCTATGACCAGACGGTCGAAAAGGCCGTGGCCGTGGCGGAATCGATCAAGGTCGGCCCGGCGCACGAGCATGGGCCGCATGTCGGCCCGGTGGTGAACAAGCGCCAGTGGGACCAGATCCAGGGTTACATCCAGAAGGGCATCGACGAAGGCGCGCGGCTGGTGACGGGCGGGCCGGGCCTGCCGGACGGGTTCAACCGGGGCTTCTATGTGAAGCCCACGATCTTTGCCGATGTGAAGCCCGGCATGACCATCGAGAAGGAAGAGATCTTCGGCCCGGTGCTGTGCATGATCCCCTTCGAGACCGAGGAAGAAGCGATCCGCATCGCCAACGACACGCCCTATGGCCTGACGAACTATGTGCAGTCGGGCGATCCGGCACGGTCGAACCGCATGGCGCGGGCGCTGCGGGCCGGCATGATCGAGATGAACGGCAAGTCGCGGGGGGCCGGCAGTTTCTTTGGCGGGGTCAAGCAGTCCGGCCGCGCCCGGGAGGGCGGGATCTGGGGGATCGAGGAGTTCCTGGAGCCCAAGGGGATCTCGGGCTACGATTTCACTCTGGACGTTGCGGCCGAGTGATCCGGCAGTGACCCTGATCGCGCGGCGCAGATGCGCCGCGCGCTTTCCGGACGCGACAGAGTCGCGACGGCGGACAGCTTTCTGCAGGAACGGTCTGGAACAGGGCGCGGATCCTGACTAGGTGGGGGGGGCGGAAGTCCGAGTGCCCCTGCCCCAACCTGCATGTCGTTGCCAAGTGTCCATGTCCCAAGCGCCCGCGCCCCAGCCCCATGCCCCGGCCCTGCGGTTCCGCCTGTCGGGCGGCGTGGACGGCGGCTGTACCTGCCTGGCCCCGGACAGCCGCGCGGCGGCGGGGCGGCATGAAACCGCTTGGACGAGCGAAAACCGCTTTGCCCGCCCGGTTTTGGCCGTATACGGGCAGCGGAACTGAGGCCCCGATGACAGGTTTCATCCGGCTTAACCTGGATCAATGGCGCCATGGCCGGGGGCGCTGCATTCGGATCCTCGCCAAGGCCGAAGGCGGCGCGTTTGTGCGAAGGAACGAGGCGAGTTGATGGCCGAAGACAAGAGTCAACAGGAGCTGCTGCCGGCTGCTGTGCGCGTTCTGAAAGAGAATTTCCCGGCGCAGCGCAAGCAGTACATCATCGCCTTGCTTGCCATGGTCGTGGTTGCCGCCATGGCCTCGGCTTCGGCCTGGATCATGAAGGCGATCTTCGACGTGCTGTCGAACGAGCCCAACGCCTTTCCGGCGCCGGTGGTGGCAGGGATGGTGCTGGGGATCTTCATCCTGAAGGGGGCGGCCGGCTATACGCAAAGCGTGTTCCTGAGCCGGGCGGGCAACCGCGTGGTGGCCCGGATCCAGCGCGATATCTATCGCAAGCTCTTGCAGCAGGAAGCCTCGTGGTTCGACCGGACGGAATCGTCCGACATCCTGATCCGGGTGACACAAAGCGCGCAGTCGGCGCGGACGATGCTGGACACAATCGTGACCGGCTTTGTCCGCGATGCCCTGACGCTGATCGGTCTTGTGGCGGTGATGGTCTCGCAGCAGGCGCTGCTGTCGGTCGTCTTCCTTGTCATCGGGCCGCTGGCCCTGCTTGGCGTGCGGGCGCTGCTGGCGCGGGTGCGCAAGATCATGTCGGCGGAACTGCAATCACTGACCGAGATCCTGAAGGTCATCCAGGAGACCTCGGCCGGGCTGCGCGTCGTGCGGGCCTTCGGACTTGAGCCCATCCTGGAACGGCGCATGGACAAGGCGGTGCGCGACGTGGAGAAGCGGTCGAATTCGATCGTGCGGCTGGAAAGCGTCACGGCGCCGATGATGGACATCCTGGCGGGCAGCGCCATTGCCACCATCGTGCTGATCAGCGGCATCAGCGCGGGCTTTGGGGGCACCACGACGGCGGGTGAACTCATGGCCTTCATCACCGCCCTGCTGATGGCCTATGAGCCGGCAAAGCGGCTGTCGCGGATGCGGGTCTCGCTTGAAGCGGCCTTTGTGGGCGTTCGGATGATGTTCGAGATCCTTGACCGGCCGGACTCGATGGCCGATCCGGCGGATGCGGTCGCCCTGCCCCATGGCCATGGCGAAGTTGCCCTGCGAAATGTCGGCTTCACCTATGACGGCAAGCGTCCGATCCTGTCGGACCTGACCCTGGTGTTTGCGCCCGGACGCACAACGGCCCTGGTGGGGCCTTCAGGCGGCGGCAAATCCACCATCATGAGCCTGCTGTTGCGGCTTTACGATCCAACCGAGGGCCACGTCGAGATTGACGGCACCGACCTGCGCCGGATCACGCGGCAGTCCCTGCAGCAGATGACCGCCTTTGTCGGGCAGAACACCTTTCTGTTCTCGACCACTGTGCGCGAGAACATCCGCATGGGGCGACTGGACGCGAGCGACGAGGACGTGGAGCGGGCGGCCCGGGCGGCGCAGGCACATGACTTCATCATGATGTTGCCGGCCGGCTATGACACCCATGTCGGCGAGAACGGCATCTTCCTTTCGGGCGGGCAGCGCCAACGCCTTTCGCTGGCGCGCGCGATCCTGAAGGACGCACCGATCCTTCTTCTGGACGAGGCGACCAGCGCGCTGGACAACGACTCCGAGGCGCTGGTGCGCGATGCCATCGCCGAGGCGACGCGCGGCCGCACGACGATCATCATCGCGCACCGTCTTTCCACCGTGATGGGCGCCGATGACATCGCCTTCATCGAGGGGGGGCGGCTGATCGAACAGGGCCCCCTGCGCGAGTTGCTGGAGCGGCCAGGCAAGTTTGCAGCCCTGTTCACCAAGGAGCTTGCCGGGAAGTCACCGGCCGGAAGCAAGAGCGGCTTGCTGGTCGAGGACGCACTGCTCTGACCCAGTCGCTTTGCCGTATCAGGTACATCGAGCGGAAGGCTATGGACGTTAGGCCCGGTTCGATTCATGTTGCGTAAGCAACCAGACGTCGAGACCCGGCATCATGGCAGCACAGTTCTGATTGGCGAGCTGGGCAGAGTTCAGCCTGTAGCTTGGTAACTCGACTGGGATGGCCCGAATGCAGGAACTCGACACGATCTATGGCCGGGTTGTCACGCCAGATTGGCCGGAGGACATCATCGTCCGCGCGCTGGCGGAGCAGGGCGAGTGGTCCTTTCTGGAACAACAGATCCTCGCCCGGCTCGTGCGGGCTGGCGACGTTATCTGGGATGGCGGTGCTTTCCTGGGGACCTTCGGCATCGGCGTAACGCAGATCGCCACCGAGCTGGGCAATGCGCCCTCTCGCCTGGTGGCGATCGAGCCCGGCCCAGAGCTGCTGCCCTGCCTGACCCGGAACCTTCAGCAGAACGTGGCCTGCGAGCATGTCGTGCTGCCCTTCGCGCTTGCTGCCACCGAGGGCCGTGTCGTGCCCAGCCCTTCCGAGACGGACCTGACGCTCAACCACGGCGCCCTGGGTTACCGCCTGGCCGAGGACGGAGAGGGGCTCGAATGCCGACCCCTTTGGGACCTGCGGTTGCGGCACGGCAATTATGACGTGCTGAAGCTGGACGTCGAGGGGATGGAGTTCGACGCCCTGAAGGGGGACTTCGACTACGTCCGCGACCGCAAGCCGGTGATCTGGGCGGAGTGCAACGAAGCGCTGTCCAGCCTTCGGCTGCTGGAGGGCTTGATTGCAGCGGGCTATGCGCCGCTTTACCTGGCCTTCCCGGCCTTTCGGCGGGCGAGCTTTCGCGGGACGGCTGCACAGACCTACGTGATGGCGCATGAGGCCGTGCTGTTGGCAGCAAGTCCAGAGCGGCTTGCCATGCTGGACGTGACGGGCCTTGGCGAAGAGGTGATCGTCAAGCCGGTCACCACGAGCTGGGAACTTCGCCAGGCTTTGTGGACCACACCGCGGTGGGCCGAGGAAGCCTGGGCCAATGCTTCGCGCGTCGAGCTTGTGGCGCTGATGGGGCGTCTGAAGCGCGGCGAGGACCTGGGCAACTTCCTGAATGACGCCATAGCGCCCTAGGCAGCAGCCGCAGCTGCCTGACGCGTTCTACGGCTGGTCAGCAGCGGCTTCTCGAAGACGTGCCAGGACCCTATTGCGAAGATGATGGTCAGGCCCCGGATGAGGAGCAGCGCCGACCTTACGCCGATGCCCTCGATCCGCTGTACCGACAGCAGCACGGGAAGGTGCCAGAGGCAGATCCCGTAGGATATGGTGCCGAGATAGCGAAGGCGCGTCGTCAGCGCCACAAGCCAGCCGAACCCCAGGGCGCAGGACGCCAGGATCACGACGGCAAACGTTGCCGAGGCAAAGGCGCGCCAGAACAGGACCATTCCGGTCCGGTCCCAGAACGTCGCGCTTGGCCAGAAGATGGCCATCATGATGGCGACAAGCACCGCAGCGGCGGCCGATATGCCAGCCGCGAGTTGCCAGGGCTTGCCCAGAACAGGCGGTAGGGACCAAGCTCGGGTTCGATCGGGAAATTCTGGATGGCCCGGTGGCGCCAGGCCCAAGCAGCGGGCGCGCGACAAGGGGTATGAGCCGCCACCGGCAGGCCCGGAGGAGACCTACCACCGGAAAGTCGGTGCTCGATCACGTGCCAGGCGACAGCGGAAACAGCAGCGAAGCCACGCAGGACATCAATCAGGGGATAGGTCGGGCGTTCACTCGAAGTAAGGGCGTCCTGCAACTTCGGTGCGGCAGACGGAGCTGGACGCAACTGATGCGACCGGACCGCGCGGTTCTTTCGCCCCGCCGGAACGCGGGGCGCTATGGCCGCGGCGGGACGGGCAGCTTGATCGCGCTTCCTCCCATGCCATGCCGTGCCGGGCGTGGCAACTGCCCCCACTCGGGATTGCAGGCGGCGCGCCGTGAACGGGTGGGGCAGCACCGGGTATCACCCGTTGCCGCCCGTGACCTCGAGCCATTCGTGGAAGCTGTCCTTGCCGGTCTGGCGCGGTTCGGGGAATGCGAGCTGCAGATCCTTGCGCGACCGGTACAGCTCGCGCATCCGCTTTTGGATCACGTCCCCGTTGTCGAAGGTGCCGTAATGCCACCAGCCCTTCGGTATGCGGGAATCCGTGAAGCGCTCGACCTCATTGCGATACCACCACCACAGCTCGTGGATTTCCGAGTTCGTGCCGGCGTACCGGCGGGTCATGACATCGCCGGTGGGCCCGAGCTTGGTGAAGTGGTAAAAGCGCAAGGGGTGCCCGTTGATCAGGGCGCGGCCCTCTTCATCGAAGCGCATCCGCCGCTGGCTGAGGTTCCAGCTGGCCACGTTGTAGCCGGGATCGCGCAGGACCTTCACACGGTCGAAGAAGCAGGGAACGAGGTTGCACCACTTCTGATCCACGAAGACGCCGATGTCGCGGCGGTCGTGGCACCAGTCGTGCAGCCGGTCATCCCACCATTGTGCAAAGCGCTTTGCCTCGGTACTGGCATCGGTCGCCACGAAGCCCAGGTTGAAGGTCCCGTAATCGAGGGAAGCAATCTCGTTGTCGATTATGGCGCGCGTATCGTCTGCCGGCTCGGGATCGACCTGGTGCGGCGTGAGCACGATGGCGTTGTCGGCAAGCAGTTGGATCACGGGATCCATGCTGTTGAACACCGCGATATCCGGATCGAAATACACCACGCGATCGACATCCGGCTCCTGAAGGAGCCGGACATGGGCCCGGCCCTTGACGGCGGTGCAGGCCTCGACGATGTCATGAGCGAACAGCCAACGGTCCGTCTCTTCGCCGAACAGATCTTCGGCGGTGACGAGCCGGTCGAAGGCCTCGTCCTTCAGGTCGAAGGAGAAACCCTCTGGAGGCTTGTCCGTCAGCACCGCCCAGATCACCCAATCAGGGTGCTGCCTGCGCAACGAGGTCGCCAGGACGCGCGCCCGGTTGAGATAGCTGAACGTGAAACTTGTGTAGGCATGTACGGCCATGGTCAGGACCACCCCGGCAAGTCGAAGCTGAGTGCGCTTTGTCGCGCGGTGATCTCGGTCCGCGCGGACTCGGCCCGGCGCCGGGCAGCTAGTTTTTCCAGTTCCTCGTCAGCGAACAGCCGATCCAGGTCGGCGAGGTCGTCCAGAACGGCACCGTAGCCCGTGCGCTGCACTGTGGCCTGCACGTTGCCAGAGACCGGGTTCGTCAGCACCCAGGCACCGCCCGTCAGGGCTTCGAATGTGGTGAAGGAAAAGGTCTCGGGCCATGAAGCCCAGTGCAGCACGAAATCAACCTTGGCCTTTGCCACGGCCTGCGCCATGGCATCCGGTTCGTCGGTGGTGACATGGACGAAATGCCACTCGTCCTCGCCCAGTCCGGGGCGCTTGTCGGAGAACACGACGAAGCGCCTTCCTGTGCCGGAGTGGCGGAACATGATTTCGGAAAACGCCGGCCACCCCTTGTGAGGCACCGCGCCACCAAGAAAGCCGATCGTGATCGGAGCCGATTGGTCGACCGGATCCGGCAGAGCCTTGGGACGAGTATCGAGAACCACATGCGGGACAACGGCAAATCCGGCCAACGGCAGTTTCGACTTCGATTTCCAGAAATCGGCCGTAACCTGAGATGGGGAAACGGCAACGATTGGCAGCGATTTGAAGAGGGCTTCAATGCGCTGCAGGTGCCCTTCCCTGGCCTGACCGTAGACGCAAAGCTGGCAGGCGTTCGATTCTGTCGGCGGCGCCCCGCAGAATGCAAGATTGTTGCGTTGCAGCGTATAGCTTGGGCACAGCGTGAAGAAATCATGCAGCCAGAACGGCACTTCGCGCACTTGAGCCGTCCTGGCGAGCTGGGTGATCGATTCAGGCGAATGCCCGAGAAGGTGGTGCACGACAAGCCGGACCTGCTGCCCCGCAGCGACAAGGCTGGCGATGGCCTCTGTCAATGTGCCCATCGTGGTCGTGCCGATCATCTTGCCGTTCAGCACAAGGGTCACGGGCAGGTCACTGCCATCGCCTTCCGGCGCAAGCGCCGGAAGATGCTGCCAGGGGTGGAACTGCAGGTAGTTCAGGCCACGCTCCTGCGCTGCCTTTTCTTCATGCTGGATACAGAGTTGCACGCCGCCGGGCACTTCACGGTAATTGTCGTGGCTGGCAACCAGCAGAAGCTCGCCCGGCGGAAGGGCCGAAAGCTGGGACTGGATGGTCTCTGCCGACAGAAGATCAGGCAAAGGCGCGTCCCGGCGCACATCAGCAACCATCCTGTCGAACCGCGGCAACCGCCGAAGGACCTTCTCGGCCGGCGTCAGGTTCTCGGTCTCGACCCGTTCGACACCCGCGCCGGGAAGTTCGACCGGCAGACCGGGAGACGAATCGGCAGCCCAATAGATCCAATGCGGCCGAACGACACCGTTCTTCTTGTGTATGACGCGATAAAACAGAGGGCGCGCGGTGCGATCTTTCCGAAACAGGACTGCCCGGGTCAGTTTTCGGGGCTTTCCTGCCTTTCGGAACAAAATCCTGTACCAAAAAGGATTCAACGAAGCCGCCCCCTAAAAACACCTGTCTGACGTTGGGCTTTAGTAGCCCCCGTCAGGGCTGTCAACGAAACCAGCCGTCAATGTGATCGGATAAGCGGAACCCGCGGCGGGCGCGCATGACGGTTCTATGAAAAGGGGGCAATCGGCGCCGTCGTGGGCCGGACATGCAAGCCGCGCGCCTCCTGTCAAATGGTTGGGGCGCCCGGTCGCATCCGGCCGAGCGCCCCGCAGTCGTCACTGCCGATCCGTGACCGGCCCGATGAAACGCCTCAGTTCGAGGCCGGCGCAGGGGCTAGCGACACGAGATAGGCCCAGACGTTCTGGGCATCTTCTTCCTTCGGGAGCTTGAAGGACATGTTGCCCTTGGCCTTGGGATCGTTGAGCTTGGCCTTGAGGAACTTCGACGGGTCGGAGACGTACTCCACGAAGCTCGCCTCGTCCCAGACGAAGCCGCCTTCGCCAAGGGCGACAAGCGATGCGCCATACTTGAACTCGGGGTAGCTGCCCGCCTTGCGGCCGGCGATGCCATAGAGGTTGGGGCCGGTCTTGGCGCCCTTGCCGGCCAGAACTTCACCGGCCTCATTGGCGACAGTGTGGCAGGTCTGGCACTTGGCGAAGACCTTGGCGCCGGCCTCGGCATTGCCGATGACCTCTTGCGCGAAAGCTGGCGCGGCCAGCAGGGCGCCCGCGAGGGCGAAGGTGGCGAGTTTCAGCAAGATTGCTCTCCTCCGTTGAGCATATTCAGGGGGCAACTGGTGTGCAGATGCATTACGTCAAGGGTCGATTTATGCGACGGCGTGAGCGATTGCGCAGCGCCGCCAGAGCGAGGTCAAGGCGGTGATCAGGTGGTCGATCTCCTGGGCGCCGTGCAGTGGGCCGGGGGTGATGCGCAGCCGTTCGGTGCCCTTCGGCACGGTGGGATAGTTGATCGGCTGGACGTAGATGCCCCATTCTTCCATGAGGATGTCCGAGATCATGCGGCACTTGACCGGGTCGCCGATCATAACCGGGATGATGTGGCTTTCGTTCGCCAGGTGCGGGATGCCCTCGCGGTCCAGGCGGGCGCGCACGGCCGCGACATTGGCCTTCTGGCGATCGCGCTCAACGGAAGACGCCTTGAGGTGGCGGATCGAGGTGGTGGCGGCCGCGGCCACGGCCGGCGGCAGCGCGGTTGTGAAGATGAAGCCTGAGGCAAAGGAGCGGATGAAATCCACAAGCGGCGCAGAGCCGGTGATGTAGCCACCGACGACGCCATAGGCCTTGCCGAGCGTGCCCTCGATCAGGTCGATGCGGTGGGCGAGGCCGCGTTCTTCACTGACGCCGCCGCCGCGGGGGCCATACATGCCCACGGCATGGACCTCGTCGATGTAGGACAGCGCGCCATGCGCTTCGCAGACTTCGACGATCTCGCGGATGGGGGCGATGTCGCCATCCATGGAATAGACGCTCTCGAAGGCCACGATCTTCGGACGATCGCCCACGGCATGAAGCTTGCGGTCAAGGTCGCGCCAGTCGTTGTGCTTCCACAGCACCTTGTCGGCACGCGAGTGGCGGATGCCCTCGATCATGCTGGCGTGGTTCTTTTCGTCCGAGAGGATCACGGCATTGGGGATCTTCGCGCCGAGCGTCGAGAGCGCGGCCCAGTTGGAGACATAGCCCGAGGTGAACAGCAGCGCGCGGTCCTTGCCGTGCAGGTCGGCAAGTTCGGCTTCGAGGATGCGGTGGTGGATGGTGTTGCCGCCGATGTTGCGCGTGCCGCCGGCCCCGGTGCCGCAGGATTGCACCGTTTCCACCATCGCGGCCACCACATCGGGGTGCTGGCCCATGCCGAGGTAATCGTTCGAGCACCAGACGGTGACATCCTGCATCGCTGTGCCGTCATGGCGGCCGGCCTGGGGGAAGGCGCCGCAGCGGCGCTCCAGATCGGCGAAGATGCGGTAATTGCCTTCGGACTTGAGGGTGTCGAGGCTGGACTGGAAGAACCCGTCGAAATCCATGGGCGTCACTTTCTGGCTGGCAGGGTAGGGTCTGACTGGCGGTCGTCTTGCGGAAGCATCCAGCGCCACAGGCGCTGGTCGGGAAGCGGGATCACCATGAGCCAGTGCTCAAGCAATGCGAGCAGGGTCAGCACGGTCAGAAGCAAATGGCCCACGAAGGAGGCCTCGGTCGTGGCCGAGATCGCGCGTTCCATCCAGCAGCCGGCGGCGAAGGTCAGGAGCGTGACGGAGATGGGGAAGACCCAGTTCATCGAGGCACGGCGGAAATGGCTGGCAAGGTGCGACAGCGGGCGGGGCAGAAATTCCGTGTGGATGCGTGGCACGCCGAAGAAGAGGTTCAGCTTGGCCGAGATGCGCGCGACGAAAAGCAGCGCGAAGGTCCAGAAGCCGAAGGGGTTGGCAGTATCGTCGGTGATGACGAAGATGACGGCCAGCGCCGCGACAAGCAGCAGTTCGTGCCAAAGCACGGTGCCGGTGGCGCGCAGGAAGCGTTCGCCGAGCGGCGCGAAGGGGGGGCAAGGCTCGCGGTTCGGGCCGGTGATGATGCCCGACAGGAAGGCAAGCTCGATCCAGCCCCAGACAGCCAGCGCGGAGAGGAAAGCGTAGTAGCCGCCCGAGACGCTGACATCATTCGAGGTTGTGTGCAGGCCGAGGAAGCCGGCGAGAAGCAGCGGCAGGCCGAGGAGGACAGACCAGAGATGGTCGTCCTTCCCGCCCAGATCGGCGCGGCGCACGCGCCACAGGATGATGCCGGTGGAGAACCACCACAGGAAGATCGCGAGAAGCGTGATCGTCCAGGCATTGGTCATACGCGGCACCCCCGGTGAAGGGGGTGCCGCGCCGGACCGGAGGACGCGCCCATCGCCCCGGCCCAAGCCGCCGCTTGCACGGCGGTATGGGAGATCGCGGTCAATACGAAGGCTCCAGCCGCACGTTCACGGGCGGGTGGTTGTCCTTGACCGGGATCAGGTAGAGCCCCGCGAAGGCAGTCATCGCGCGGACCGAAGCCGCCTTGTGCGCGATCCAGCCGCCGAGGCCACCCTTCTTCTGGGCCTTTTCCATGTCGCGCATCGCGGCATCCATCCGGCGCAGGCCGGGCAGCCAGCGCGGGTGGTCGATGTCGATCTCCACGGGGAAGACCTGTCGCGCGATGGTCGAGGTCTTGCGATAGACCTCCTGGTCGTACCAGTCGATGTCGACACCAAGCGCCTTGTGGAACTCGGGCCGCGCGTGGTCGCGCACCCACATGGTGGAATAGACGGCCACCAGGAAGAATCGGATCCAGAGCCGCGCCTGCCAACCCTCGGTGATCTTCGGGTCGGTACGCATGAGAAGCGCGAAAGCTTCGCCGTGGCTGAACTCGTCGTTGCACCACTGGCGGAACCACTTGAAGATGGGGTGGAACCGCTGTTCCGGATGCGCCTCGAGGTGGCGGAAGATGGTGATGTAGCGGGCGTAGCCGATCTTTTCCGACAGGTAAGTGGCGTAGTAGATGAAACGGGGCCGGAAGTAGGTGTACTTCTTCGCCTTGGTCAGGAAGCCCAGGTTCACCGCCACTCCGGCCTCACGCAGGGCATCGTTGATGAAGCCGGCGTGGCGGGCTTCGTCGCGCGACATGTAGCTAAACAGTTCGCAGATGTCGGGGTTGTTGCCGCGGCGCTTCATCTCCTTGTAGAGCACGCAGCCCGAGAACTCGGCGGTGCAGGACGACACGAGGAAATCGATGAACTCGGCGCGCAGCGCCGGGTCCATGCCCTGCCAGTCGACATGGTCCCATTCGGCGCTCTTCTTGAAGTGGCCCTTGTTCGGGTCGCTCTTCATCTGGGCGATGAGCTTGTCCCAGTCGCTTCGCACCGGGCTGACATCGATGCGGTCCATCTCGTCAAAATCGGTGGTGTAGAAGCGCGGGTTGAGAAGCGTGGTCTCGGTCGCCATTGCGGTGGTGTCGAACTGGTCCGAGATTTCGGCGTGCAGTTCGGCGTGGCTGGTGTCGTGCGCAGTGTCCTTCATGCTGCCAACTCCTCGCTGAAGGAGAATTCGCAAAGCTCCATGAACTCCAGGTCGCCGGTCAGGCGGGTCCACCAGCGTTCCAGCGCGGTGGCGCGGGTGATCGTGGCGGTGCGGTCCTCGGTGATGACCTCGCCGAAGGCGGCGACGACCGGGGCGCCGTGGACCAGAACCTCGTCGCCGGGATGGACGACGGCGCCGTTGTTGAAGCGGACATGGGCGTGAAGGCTTTCGAAGCGGTGCGAGACTTCGATGGTGACAGGCACCTCTTCCTTGGTTCGGGCAAAGATTGCCATGATTGCGGTTCCCTATTTTTGTGCTTGGTCGGAGAGCAGCCGTTCGAACGCGGCCTTGTTGTCGTCACCAAAGGCGTAGAGCTCGGCGCTCCAGCCCGTGGCGGGGTCTTCGGCCACAAGTCGGCCGTTGTCGTAGCGGATGATCCGCACCGGCGGGTTGCCCTCGGTGCGCGCCACCACGCGCGCACGGGCAACAGCCGATTGGATGACGGTAATGAAGCCGCCGTGGGGCAGGTCCATCAACACTGTGCCGTCGAGGTCGCGGACCACGACGGCCTGGGCATCCTTGCCTTCAAGGATGAACGAGCGTTCCGAAACCGGCCTGCCGGCCGCCGGGACGCCTTCATGCGGGCGGTTCGTGACCACGGCGTAGGTCACGATGATGAGCGAGGCGAGGGCAAGGCCGAACATGGCGCGCAGCAAGGCGGCCGGGATCATCTCGCGTTCACGGTGCGACGAGGGCGTGGGGAGGGAGGGATGGCGAGGCATTGCGCTCTCCCTCACTCTGCCGCGACAAGCGCACCGGCCGGGTTGGCCAGTTCGACTCGCGGCTCGTTCAGCTTGGACTGGGCGGCATCGGCAAAGATGCGGCCGACGCGCGCGGCATCGGGGACGGCGCGGAAGGCCGGTTGCGGCACGCGCAGGTGCCACGGCCGGACATGCGGCCAGAGCACGGCCCAGGACAAGCGGATGTTCCCTCTGGTCGCGAAGGCAAGCGTTCCGGTGCCGCCAGGGGTCGTCGAGGACAGGGCGGCGGCTTCAATGCAGGAGAACGGGATCGTATAGGTGATCGGCAGCGCCGCGCCGATGCGCAGGATGATGCGTGCCGACGTGATGGAGTAGATTGCCGCCCGTGCCTGTGCCCAGGCCAGGAGACGGATCACGCCATAGGCGGCCAGCGCCAGCACGAGATAGGGGATCAGTGTCGCGATCGCTCCGCTCGGGCCGGCATCGGCCCATGCGGAGCCGCCCCGCCACAGGGCGAGGACCACCATGTATCCGGTAATCCAGCGGATCTTGTAGGCGTCGCGCGCCAGGGTTGCGGCATCGGGGCTGCCCTGCCAGAGCAGCACTTCACCGGCAGGAAGCGGGGCAGGAAGGCCCGGCTGGGGTTCGAAGTCGAAATCGCGGTCTGACACGTCAGACCCTCCGTCCTGAGGTTGGCCGGGGCGGCGCGGGCGCGCGCCGCCCCCCCTTGGTTCAGAACCCGCGCTTGCGGCCTTCAGCGTAGAGCCAGCCGCCGGCGACGTAGCCCGAGATCTTGTCTTCCTCGAGCTTGGTCACCTGGGTTTGCGAGCGGGTTGCGGGGATGTCCTCGAACAGGGGCGACGTGATCGCATTGATCCGCACGCGATCGGCCCAGATGGTGCACATGTTCATCGGCACCAGCCGGCGCGAACCGGAGTTCAGATCGATTTCGAGATAGCGGACCAGTTGTTCGGGAACGTCCACCCACATGTCCGAGATGCGGCCGACCACTTCGAGGTCGCCGGCCTGCACAGGCAGACCGCGGGGATCGCGACCGGCCGAGACCTGCACTTCATGCAGTTGCGACATCGGCTGGATCTTGGGCTTGCCGAAACCGTCGAGTTCGGCCTCGTCGCGGCGCGGCACCCAGGAGGCGGGGCCGACTCCATCCAGCATCGGGTTGCCGGTCGGCGCATGGGGGAAGCCCTCGGATACGGCGGTGCGTGCCAGGGCCAGGTTTGTACGCCGGTGCGCAGCCTCGTTCTCGACCGAAGGTGCCGTCACCGTTCCCTTGCCGAAGGGCAGGAGGAACGTCTTGGGTTTCGGCACCGGGAACGGGCCCTGGTTCGGCGCCGGAAGACCGTCTTCGGTTTCGAGGGGATAGCCCTCGCGCATGTTCTCGGTCTGCAGGTAATAGATGAGCAGCGCGAAGAAAAGCCAGAAGCTCCAGATCGCAAGGCTGGCGAGGTCGAAATCGCCGAAGAAGGTTACGCCGACCATGATGGTCCTCCGCTGTCAGGTCGGGAATTCGGCAAGGCCGATCTGGGCCTTGCCGGTTCCCGGTTGGGATGGAAGCAGGTGGCCGAGCCGGACCAGCGGTCCAAGCACGGCGAGGGTGACGAAGAGAAGTCCGATTTCGAGGTGGTAGACGACCGAGTAGCCCAAGGAGGGATTGGCGATGGCGCCAAGCCAGCCTTCGGCTGCGGCATGGGAGACGCCATCCCGCAGTGCACCACCGATGAAGATGGACAGGCCAGCCGCGGTGGCCTGAGCCGCGCCCCAGGCACCAAGGGCCAGGCCCGCAGCGGTGCGTGATGGCAGTGTCATGGCCGAGGTGAGTGTGGCGATGCCGAATGTCCCGCCGCCAAGGCCGATGGCCGCCGCGCCGGCATAGAACAGCGCGGTGCTGCCGAGCGGGGCCGCGAAGATGACTGCGGTGAAGGCCGCAATGCCGAACAGGAGCCCGCGCGCCGCAAGCCGGGCTGGGTCGGCACCGCGCGACAATTGCCGGGCTGACCAGAGGAAGCCGAACAGAGCCCCAAGGCTCCAGGTTGCGGTGAGAAGCGTTGTGGCGCCCACCGACAGGCCAAGCACCTGGCCACCGTAGGGTTCCAGCAGAACGTCCTGCATGTTGAAGGCAAGCGTGCCAATCACGACCACGACCAGCAGGCGCATGGCCCCGTGTTCGGCCATCAGTCCGGCCCAGGCGTCGCGGAAGGCGGGCCGGGGTTCGGCGCGTTCGGCGGGGGTCATCGGACGGACCTTTTCCTGTTTCCAGAGCGCGATGACGTTCAGGATCAGCGTGGCCGCGCCGCAGCCCTGCACCACGCGGACCAGAAGGATCGGGTCATAGTCGCGCAGCAGCCAACCGACGATGACGGCCGAGACACCCATGCCAAGCAGGTACATGATGTAAAGAAGCGCGACGACACGGGGGCGGGTCTCTTCCGTCGCCCGGTCGGCGGCCAGGGCAAGGCCCGCGGTCTGCGTCATATGCATCCCGAGGCCGGCCATCAGGAAGGCCAGCGCCGCAAGCACCTCGCCCGCCCACGCCGGACCCTTGGTCTGGTCGCCCGAAAGCACGATCAGCGCGAAGGGCATGACAGCCAGGCCGCCCATCTGCCAGAGGCTGCCGAACCAGAGATAGGGCACGCGCTTCCAGCCGATGGCAGAGCGGTGCGTGTCGGAGCGATGGCCGAGGAGCGCGCGGAACGGTGCGACGAGGACGGGGATCGAGATCATCAGCGCGACGACCAGAGTCGGCACCGAAAGCTCGACGATCATCACGCGGTTCAGCGTGCCAAGCAGCAGCACCTGCGCCATGCCGACCGAGACCTGGAACAGGGATAGCCGCAGAAGCTGGCCGAGTGGCAGGGAATCCGAAGCAGCATCGGCGAAGGGCATCCAGCTGGCGCCCAGTTGCTGGATGTGAGAACGGCGCAGGATCATGGCCGGTACTCCAGGCAGTCCGAGATGTAAAAGCCGCGCGCCACGCGCTCTATGCGCGTGAGGTCGCCGGGAACGTGGCGACGAAGCTCTGGCAGGGCGTGGGGCACCATCACGGGCGAGCGGTCCGAGCGCGGGAACAGCTTTCCCGCAGCCCAAAAGGTCATGAGGAATGGCGTGCGGGGGGCGACGGTGAAGACAATGGTGCGCCGGGTCCGCTTGCCCAGACGGGCGAGGACCGAGCCGATGTCGGGGGCGCGATAGTAGATCAGGCTGTCCATCGCCATGACGAAATCGAAGGAGCCGAGTGAGTCATCCGTCATGTCGCCCGCGTGGAAGATCACTTGTGGCACCAGCGCAGCAGGCAGCCGGTCGCGCGCGATGTCGATCAGCTTCGGCGAGATGTCGGCGGCCACGACCTTTGCCCCGGCGCGGGCCAGTTCCACCGTCATCGCGCCGGTGCCGCAGCCGGCATCCAGCACGCGCAGCCCCGTGAGGTCGACGGGCAGGCGCGACAGCATCGTCGCGCGCATGCGGTCGCGGCCCTCGCGCACGGTCTGGCGGATGCGGCTGACCTTTTCCTCGGTGGTCAGCCGTTCCCACGCCCGCGTGGCGGTGCGGTCGAAATAGTGTTCGACCCGGTCGCGGATGGCGGCGTAGTCGGACATCAATCGAACCCCAGAAGTTCAAAGATCTCGCGGTCGGGCAGCGGATCGGGTGAGAGGCCCTCGTCGCCCGCGGTTCGCCACAAGCTTTCGGCGAGACGCAGATATTCGGCGCGGGCAAGCAGGATGTCTTCGCTGTCGTCCATCTCGAACAGCGTGCGCTTCTTCAGGCGCGAGCGACGGATGGCGTCGAAGTCCGGCATGTGGGCGATGCGCTGGAAGCCGACGGCCTGGCAGTAGCGGTCGACCTCGTCGGTCGCGCGCGAGCGGTTGGCGATGCAACCGGCGAGGCGCACCTTGTAGTTCGCTGACTTGGCTCGGACAGCGGCGATGATGCGGTTCATCGCGTAGATCGAGTCGAAGTCGTTGGCGGTGACGATCACGGCGCGGTCGGCATGTTGCAGGGGGGCCGCGAAGCCGCCGCAGACCACGTCGCCCAGGACATCGAAGATCACGACGTCGGTGTCATCGAGCAGGTGGTGCTGCTTCAGGAGCTTCACCGTCTGGCCCACGACATAGCCGCCGCAGCCGGTGCCGGCGGGCGGGCCGCCGGCCTCGACACACATCACGCCGTTGAAACCCTCGGTGACATAGTCCTCGGGGCGCAGTTCCTCGGCGTGGAAATCGACCTCCTTTAAGATGTCGATGACGGTCGGTTGCAGCCGGCCGGTCAGCGTGAAAGTGCTGTCGTGCTTGGGGTCGCAGCCGATCTGCAGCACGCGCTTGCCCATCAGAGAAAATGCGGCCGAGAGATTGGACGACGTGGTGGACTTGCCGATCCCCCCCTTGCCATAGACCGAGAACACCTTGGCGCCCTCGATCCTGAGGCTGGCGTCCTGATGCACCTGAACCGAGCCTTCGCCATCGAGGCCGCGGAGGTCGGGAATCTCGTCGCGCGGGCTCATGCCGGGATACTCCTGAAGTGACGGGTCTTCATTCGGCTGCGATCCCTTCCATGCGGTCTTCCAACTCGTCGGCTGCGGCGCGCAGTGCGGCGAGAGTTTCGGGATCTGGCTGCCAATACTGGCGGTCCGAGGCTTCCAGCAGGCGCTGCGCCATGCGGCTGGAAGCGGCGGCATTGAGGCTGGCAAGGCGGCGGCGCATCTCTTCGTCGGTGACGAAGGTTTCGGACAGACGCTGGTAGACCCAGGGCTCGACCGTGCCGGTGGTGGCAGACCAGCCGAGCGTGTTGGTCACATGTGCTTCGATCTGGCGCACGCCTTCCGCACCGTGGCGCAGGAGCCCTTCGTAGAAGCGGGGATTCAGGCTGCGCGAGCGGGTTTCCAGCGCGATCTGGTCTTTCAGCGGGCGGACGATACCCGCGCCACGGGTCTGGTCGCCGATATAGACCGGCGTATCCTGCCCGCCCTTGGCGCGGCGGGTGGCGCGGGCGATGCCGCCGAGCGTGTCGAAGTAATGGTCAACCGAGGTGACCCCGAGTTCGACGGATTCTAGATTCTGATAGGCCAGATCCACGGTGGCGAGCGCCTGACCCAGCATCTTCGTCTGCTGGGTCGGTTTGCCGGAGCGGCCGTAGGCAAAGCTCTTGCGCGCCTCGTAGGCATCGGCCAGTTCGTCCTCGTCCCCGAAGCCGGCCGAGCCGACAAGGGTATTGACGTTGGAGCCATAGGCGCCTTCCGCATTGGAGAAGACGCGAAGCGAAGCGGCTTCCATGTCCGCGCCCGTGGCCGCCATCGCCTTCAGCGCATGGGCGCGGATGAAGTTCTGGCACTCCGGCTCGTCCGCCGTCGCCGCCTTCCAGGCGGCTTCGGCCAACATCCGGGTCTGCAACGGCAACAGGTCGCGGAAGATGCCGGACAGCGTCATCACCACGTCGATGCGGGGACGGCCGAGTTCGGAAAGCGGGATAAGGTCGGCGCCGGACAGGCGGCCATAGCTGTCGAAGCGGGGCTTCGCGCCCATCAGCGCCAGCGCCTGCGCGATGGGGCCGCCATCCGACTTGATGTTGTCAGACCCCCACAGAACCAGCGCCACCGAATGCGGCAAAGTTGGGTGGGCGGCCAGCAGCCGGTCTGCCTGGGCGGCGCCGTCTTGCAGGGCGAAGGCCGTGGGCATCCGGAACGGATCGAAGGCGTGGATGTTGCGGCCCGTGGGCAGGATCTCCGGGGCGCGGATCAGGTCGCCGCCCGGCACCGGCGGGACGAAGCAACCCGAAAGGGCACGCAAGAGCCCAGGGATCTCGGCATTTTCCTGAAGCAACTGGTCGGCACGCGCGCGGTCGGCATCCTCTGGCATTAGGTCCAGCATGGTGGCGCGCTCGGTTGCACTCATCGCGCGGCCGAGGACGTGGAGACCGTCGGTGATAAGCGCGCCCTCGGTTTCGAGGAGCTTGACCCAGAGCTTCGATAGGTCCGAGGCGTCCATGTCCACGGCGCGAGCCTGTTCGACGACCAGTGTGGCAAGGTCCTGCGCCTCGATGGCATCGGGCGGCAGGGCGCGCAGGCGGGTCAGGCTGTCTTTCAGCTCGGCAAGACCCTTGTAGAGACCGGCGCGCGCCAGCGGCGGCGTCAGATGTGTCACGGTGATCGCGTTCGATCGGCGCTTGGCGAGGCTCGCCTCGGAGGGGTTGTTGGCCGCGTACAGATAGATGTTCGGCAGGTTGCCGATCAGCCGGTCGGGCCAGCATTTGCCGCTTGCCCCGGCCTGCTTGCCCGGCATGAACTCCAGCGCGCCGTGCATGCCGAAGTGCAGAAGAGCGTCTGCACCGAAGTCGTCGCGGATCCAGCGGTAGAACGCGTCGAAGGCGTGTGTCGGCGCGAAGCCCTTCTCGAACAGAAGGCGCATCGGGTCGCCTTCGTAACCGAACACCGGTTGAAGGCCGACAAAGACCTTGCCGAACTGGTGGCCCAGCACGAAGACATCGCGCCCATCAGTCTGGTGGCGGCCTGGAGCGGGACCCCAGGCGGATTCGATGTCGCGCAGCCAGCGGCTGTTGGACACGATGTTGGAGGCGGGAACACGGGCGGCGATATGGGCGGGCTGGCCGTGCAACGCTTCGGGCCCTGCGAGGACGGCGGCCCGCAGGTCCTCGACCGTGGCAGGAGGATCGACGTCATAGCCATCGGCCTTCATGGCGTGCAGAAGGTTATGCAGGCTCTCGAAGACGGCGAGATAGGCGGCGGTTCCTGCGGCGCCGGCATTCGGCGGGAAGCCGTAGAGGACCACGGCCACACGACGTTCGGCCACACGGCTTTGGCGCAGCCGGGCGAGGCGCGTGGTCTTGTCCACGAGCGCGGCAATCCGTTCCGGGCATGGTGCCATGGCGCGAGCTGTTGCTGCAGGGTCGGCGTGGCAGGGCTTCGGGCAACCGGTGCAACCCCCGGCATCGTGGCGACCGGCAAAGACGGTCGGGTTGGTCGCGCCGTCGATCTCTGGAAGCGCAATCAGCATAGTCGTCTCGACCGGGCCAAGGCCGCCGCCGGAGGCCGCCCATTGGCCGAGCGTCTGGAACTCCAGGGGATGTGCGGCGACATAGGGCACATCGAGCGCCGTCAGGGTTTCGACGGCAGCGGGGCTGTCATTGTAGGCGGGTCCGCCGACGAGCGAGAAGCCGGTCAGCGAGACCAGAGCATCGACCTTGCCGGCCATGAAGGTGCGGATCGCCGGGCGACCGTCCAGGCCGCCGGCAAAGGCGGGAAGCACCGCGACTCCCTGCGCCTCGAAGGCGCGGATGACGGCGTCATAGTGAGCAGTGTCGGCCGACAAGATGTAGCTGCGCAGCATCAGGAGGCCCACCGTTGCGCTCGCTCCTTGCGGGCGCGGCAAGCGGGCGGGATCGGTGGTGATGCGGCCGGGAAGGTCGGGGTGGTAAAGGCCGACATCCGGGTATTCCACGGGAGCCGCGGCCTTTGGCGCCGTCCATCCGCGGTTCTTTGCGTAGCGGCCGATCAGAAATCGGATCATCTGTTCGATGTTGTCGTCGGAACCACCCAGCCAGTACTGCATCGACAGAAACCAGGCGCGAAGGTCCTGTGCCTTGCCGGGAATGAACTTCAATATCTTCGGCAGGCGGCGCAGCATGCTCATCTGCTTTTCGCCCGAGGCGCCGCTTGGTTCCTTTGAACCGCGCAGCTTCTTCAGGAAGGCCGCCACGCCCGAGGCGGGCTGCGACATGTCCAGGTCGCCCATCTTCGTCAGCCGCACGATGGCAGGGTCGGCGATGATGCCGACCAGTGCATCGACATGGGGCCGCATGGCAACCAGCGACGGCAGCACGGCCTGCACGTGTTCCTCGATGAAGAGGAGGTTCGCCAGGATCATGTCCGCGCCCTCGATCACCCGGCGCGCGCGGGCAATGGCGGCGGGGTCGCCGGCCCATTCGGCGGCCGCGAGAACGGTGATGGTCAGGCCGGGATAGTCGCATTGCAGGCGTGGCGCGATGCGCTCGCAGGGTCCGGCGGAATGGGCGTCGAGCGTGACGATGACCACATTGTAACCGCCGGCCTGCGCCGGGGTCATGGGGTCCGTTATGCTGATGCGGTCATCGCGCATAGTGGGCCTTGGCCTCGTAAAGCGTCTCGACGGAAATCGTGGCCACGCCGGACTTGGCTGCGAACAACTCGGTGTTGCGCCGCGCCTTGGCCCGGACGAAGAACGGGATCTTCTTCAGCTCCTTCTCGGCTTCAGGGAGCCAGCGGATCTCGCCCGAGGGTTGGACAACCGGGATCACCGGGGCAGGCTCTTCGGCCCGGGGTTGGGCCTTGGCGCCGTGATGGCTCGCACCCGCGGCGTCGTGGAACTCGAAATCCTCGCGGAACATTGTCAGGAGATGCTCCTCCAGCCCCATGACCAGCGGATGCACCCAGGTGTCGAAGATCACGTTCGCGCCTTCGAAGCCCATCTGCGGCGAGTAGCGGGCCGGGAAGTCCTGCACATGCACGGGGGCCGAGATCACGGCACAGGGAATGCCCAGGCGCTTGCCGATGTGGCGCTCCATCTGCGTGCCAAGGATAAGTTCGGGCGCAGCGGCGGCGATGGCGGCCTCGACCTCAAGGTAGTCGTCGGTGACAAGCGCCGTTAGGCCATAGGCTTCGGCGGCGGCGCGGACCGCGCGGGCTTGTTCGCGGTTGAAGCAGCCAAGGCCCACCACCTCGAACCCGATCTCCTGTGCGGCGATACGGGCGGCGGCAATCGCATGGGTTCCGTCGCCGAAGATGAAGACGCGCTTGCCGGTCAGATAGGTGCTGTCAACGGAAGCCGAGTACCAGGGCTGGCGCAGGTTGCTTTCGTCGACGCGGGCGGACAGGCCGGTCAGGCGGGCAATCTCGGCGATGAAGCCGCGGGTCGCGCCGACACCGATCGGCACGGTGCGCGTAAAGGGCTGACCGCAAAGACGTTCGAGGTGGCGCGCCGCGGCCTCGCCGGTTTCGGGATACATCAGCACGTTGAAATGTGCGCGACCGAGGTTCGACAGGTCCTCTGCCGAAGCTCCGAGCGGGGCCGTGACGTTCACTGCTATGCCCATGCCGGCGAGGAGCCTCGTGAGCTCGGTCACATCGTCGCGGTGGCGGAAGCCAAGTGCGGTCGGGCCAAGAAGGTTGCAGGTGATCGCTTCGGTCCGGGGCTGCGGTCTGGCAAGCGCACGGGTAATGGCGAGGAAGGTCTCATCGGCGCCAAAGTTCTCCTTCCGGGAGTAGGACGGCAGCTCCAGCGGCACGACAGGCACCGGCAGGCCGAGGGTCTTCACGAGGCCTGGATCATCCTGAATGAGTTCGGCAGTGCAGGAGGCCGCGACAAGTAGCGCCTTCGGCTGGAAGCGCTCGAAGGCATCGGTGGCCGAAGTCTTTAGGAGAGTCGCCGTGTCGGCACCCAGATCGCTGGCCTGGAAGGTCGTGAACGTAACCGGCGGGCGGTGCTTGCGCCGTTCGATCATTGTGAACAGAAGGTCGGCATAGGTATCACCCTGCGGGGCGTGCAAGACGAGGTGCACATCCTTCAGCGCGGTGGCGACCCGCATGGCGCCAACATGCGGCGGGCCTTCATAGGTCCAGAGCGTCAGTTTCATGCCGCCCCCCCTGCCAGGAGGGCGCGGCGACGAAGCGGTCGGGCAAAGAGGTTAGCTAGGTCGCCCGCCTGCTCGTAGAAATGCACCGGCGTGAACACCAGTTCGATCGCCCACTTCGTGGCGTGACCTGCCGCCTCCAGCGGGTTGGCAAGACCCAGGCCACACACGGTGAGGTCGGGCGATTGGACGGCGTGGCGGTCAAGCTGGCGGTCGACATCCTGGCCTTCCGAAATGACCGGGCCTTCGGGCAGGAGGGCCAGTTCCGGCTCCATCAGGGCGCGGTGCAGGAAAGGGGTCCCGACTTCCAGCGGGCGCATTCCGCATTCGCGGGCAAGGAAGCGGGCAAGGGGCAGTTCCAGTTGGCTGTCGGGGAAGAAGAACAGGCTCTTGCCCATCAGGGTTTCCGCATGGGCCGCCACGGCCTTCCGGGCCCGCGCGCGCGGGGCAGCGGTGACAGCGTCAAAGCGCGCCTCGGGAACGCCGAAGGCCCGCGCCACCGCGGACAGCCAGAGCGTGGTGCCCTCCTCGCCGAACGGAAACGGCGCAACGACACGTCGCGCCCCTCGACGGTCGAGCGCGGCGGCCGTGTCACCCAAGAATGGCTGGGTCAAAACATAGTGGGTGTTCGGGCCGACCGTGGCCGCCTCGGCGGCGCGGCGCGATGGCAGGAAATGGACGGGGCCGACTCCCAGCGCATGAAGAAGCGCCAGCGCCTGGTCCTCGACCACATCGGGCAGAGCGCCGACCACCAGAAGGCCGGCATCCTGCGTGGCAGGCAGCGCGGGTACCATCGCGGCGAGGCAAGCGTCTTCCCCTTGCGTGAATGTCGTCTCGATGCCCGAGCCGGAATAAGAGTAGATGCGGACATGTGGTGCATGCGCGGTGTTCAGCCGTTCCGCCGCACGCGAAAGGTCCAGCTTGATGACCTCGGACGGGCAGGAGCCGACGATGAACAACTGGCGGATGTCGGGACGGCGCGCGATCAGCCGGGCGACAACTGTATCCAGTTCGACATTGGCGTCGGCGAGTCCGGCAAGGTCCTTCTCTTCCAGAACCGCCGTGCCGAAGCGCGGCTCGGCAAAAATCATGACGCCAGCCGCGGATTGCAGGAGATGCGCACAAGTGCGGCTGCCGACGACCAGAAAGAAGGCATCCTGCATCTTGCGATGCAGCCAGACGATGCCGGTCAGGCCGCAGAACACCTCGCGCTGGCCGCGCTCGCGCAAGACAGGCGTGTCGACACAGCCCACTCGGGGAGCGTCAAGGCTCATGCCGCCCCCCCTTCGCTCAGGTAGGTGTCGGCGTGGGTGGCAGAGTCGAGTCGCGCGGCGCGCAGTTTCAGAAGGAACTGTCCGGCATTGATGACATAGGCGGCGTAAGCCGCGAGGGCGAGCAGCATCAGCGACTGCGGTGACAGTGCGCCATTCCACAGCGCCCAAAGGTAGGCCGTGTGAAGCCCGATCACGGCGAAGGAGAAGACGTCCTCCCAGAAGAAGGCGGGCGCAAAGAGATACTGGCCGAAGACAGCCTTCTCCCAGATCGCGCCTGTGACCATGATTGTGTACAGAAACAAGGTCTTGATCACGATCGAAGCGGTCGCCTCGGCATAGCCTTCGCCCAATGCTAGGAACCGCAGCACCAGCACCAGAGAGACCGCAAAAGCCAGGAACTGCAGTGGGGCAAGGATGCCCTGCACGAGGGTCCAGCGGCTGGAATTCCTGCGCGCCCGTTCTTGTGGCGTGTAGAGCGGCTTGCGGCCAGAACTTTCAGTCAAACGCCGCATCCGGTGCGCCTTCCCCCTGGAGCCCAACACAAAGGTTGGTCCCCGGGGGACACAGTGTCAACACAAACTTACACTTCATCGTCAATCAATCTTTCCCCGCGTCATGCGCTTGATACAGGCTGCAATGAATTGACTTGCAGTATTTTTCATGCGGATCAGGGGTTTAACATCTATAGCGCACCTTGGGCGGCAGTAATGTCAATTTTTGTGGACATACGTCCTGCGATGATGTGTCATGGACGTGAGGGGACTCGCCCCTTTCAAGCGGGGAACTGGCGTGATAGGCGTCAGCGGTCCGCGGGCCTTGGCTTCGAGGGCGCACATGCGTGACATCGGCGGAAACCACGAGCACGGCGTCGGACAAGCGGGCTATGTCAGTCTTGCACTCGAGGCCATTGATCGTTTGGTACGCAGAATGGGCGAGGGTGACGAACTGCGGAAGGACGTGCTTGACAAGCTGACTGCCCTGACGATTCGCCCGGGATCCGAGATGACCGGTGCGATTGTTGAGGCATTGAAGGCTGCGCGGATTTCCGCCTCGCAGGCCGTGTCCCTCTACATCCCGGAGATTGCGCGAATTCTGGGACGCGGTTGGGAAGAGGATCGCTATTCCTTTGCGGAAGTGACCATCGGCAGCGCGCGGCTTCAGGAACTCCTGAACCGGCTCCATGGTGATCTGACGGCCGATTCAGTAGATGGCCGAGGGTCCGTCGCCGCGCTGGTCGTGGTGCCTCCCGGCGAGCAGCATACACTCGGCGCCCTGGTCGTGGCGAGGTTGCTGCGGGAGAAGGGCGTGTCGGTCAATATTCAGATCGGCCCCGCCTTGAGCGACCTATCGCGCCTCCTTGCATCTCGGCGGTTTGACGTGGCGCTGATCTCGGTGGCCAACACTGAAAAGGTCGAAACGGCGGCAAAGGTCGTCAGGACCATCAAGAATCTGAGCAAGGGCCGGATCCGCGTGGCCGCAGGCGGTGCCGGTTGTGCACAGATGCACGATGCCCTTGTATCTAGCGGTGTCGATCTTATTACTGATGATCTGGAGGCAGTTGTCTCCGGGTTCGGTCTGCAGAAGCAGGAGCCCGACGTGGGTCGGGCGCGGGGCTGAGTGGCTCCCCCTTTCGGGAAGGACGGGCGTGGTGACATCGGATGGACGGTTCCTTATGAAGCAGGGAAGCCTGCCGGAGGTGCCACCGGAACTTCTCGCCGACGTCGTGACTTCGGCGAGCGACTTGGCGCTGGTCGTTTCGGCCGAACACGTTGTGCTGACGGCCTTGGCGAACCCACATGCCGGGTTCTGGGCCAAGGTGTCGCAATGGCACGGCTCGTCACTTGAAAGTCTTCTGACGCCCGAGAGCTGGCGCAAGTTCCGCAATCGGATCGAAAGCGCCGACCCGGAGATGCACCGGGTCTTGGTGATGGAACTGACGCACGCCGATTCGGTGAACTTCGAGTTCCCTGTGCGCTATGCGGTTTCGCGTTTGGGTACTGGCGAGGGCTGGTTGCTGGTCGGTCGCGACATGAGGCCGATAGCCGAACTGCAGCAGCAGCTTGTTCAGGCGCAACTTGCGCTGGAACGCGATTACGAGTCGCAGCGCGAGCTGGAAACCCGGTATCGGGTGCTGATGGAGGCTTCGCCCTCCCCGCAGCTGATTGTCTCAGTCGCATCGGGCAAGATCATTGATCTGAACGCCTTGGCCGCTGAGCTGGTGGGCGTGTCTCGCGGCGAGCTTCTGGATGCCCCTCTGACCCAGGAGTTCGAGGGGCGCAAGCGCGGAGAACTTCTGGAGAATCTGGCGCGCCTGGCGGCGGACGATCCCGCCGGCACACCCGACCTTATGGTGAAGCGAAACCGCAAGCGCGTGACGGTGTCGGCCACGGCCTTCAGGGCCGCTGGCGACAAGCTGCTGCTGTGCCGCCTGGATCTATCCGAAAGCAGCCGTGAGCAACGGAGTAGTTTGGCCGAAATGGCCGAACGGCTGTTCCAGAAGGGTATCGACGCCAAGGTCTTCCTGGACCTCGACGGTGTGGTGATTGCGGCCAACGAATCGTTCCTGAATCTGACGGACAGCGGCAGCCTTGCCATGGTCCAAGGCAGATCCTTCGCTGACTTCCTGTCGCGAGGAGCCATTGACTTGCGTGTCCTGCTGGAAAATGTGCGCAGGGTCGGACACTTGCGCCACTATCCGACGCGACTGAACACGGACTTCTCTGGTCAAGTGTCTGTCGAGATCTCTGCAACGCTGTTCCAGGACCGGACGAACCCGTGCCTGGCCCTGGTGATCCGCGATTCGAACCTCGCCGATGCGACGCGCATCCTGCCGGGACCCGCAGGCAATGAAGGGCTGCGCAATGTGATGCAGATGGTGGGCTATTCTACGCTGCGGGACATTGTAAACGAGACGACGGAAATCATCGAGAAGATGTGTATCCAGACGGCTCTGGAGCTGACCGGCAACAACCGAGTGGCTGCTGCCGAACTCCTGAGTCTGTCGCGTCAGTCGTTGTACGTGAAGCTCCGGAAGTTCGGGCTCCTGAACAAGGCGGGCGAGTGATCCGACGCCTTCTCGGGCCTTCTTGATCTGCATCAAGTCGCACAGACGCACCCCGTGTAAACTTAAGTTTACACACTTGGGAGCGCTGCCATGCGGATCGTCTTCGTCCACCCGAACTATCATTCCGGCGGGGCAGAGATCGCGGGCAACTGGCCGCCGGCTTGGGTGGCCTATCTGGCGGGCAGTCTGAAGACCGCGGGTTTTGACGACATACACTTCATCGATGCGATGACCCACCATGTGGGGCACGACGCGCTGCGCGCGCGTCTGGCGGAGTTGAAGCCCGATATCGTCGGTTGCACGGCGATCACGCCCTCGATCTACGAAGCCGAAGAGGTGCTGAAGATCGCCGCGGAAGTGGCGCCGGGTGCGTTACGGGTCCTCGGTGGCATCCACGCCACCTTCATGTTCCGCCAGGTCCTGACGGAAGCGCCATGGATCGACGTCATCGTGCGCGGCGAGGGCGAGGAGATCATGGTCAACCTCGCCGAGGCCGTGCGCGACAGTCGCTTCACCACGGACCGACGCAGGATCAAGGGGCTCGCCTTCCGCGATGGCGAGGAGATCGTGTCGACCCAAGCCGCTAGCACGGTGAAGAACCTGGATTGCATAAAGCCCGACTGGTCGATCTTGGAATGGGATGCCTACATTTACATCCCCTTGGGCGTGAAGGTGGCGATCCCGAACATGGCACGGGGATGCCCGTTCACATGTTCCTTCTGCAGCCAGTGGAAGTTCTGGCGCGACTATCGGGTGCGCGATCCGAAGAAAGTGGCGGACGAGATCGAGGATCTGGTTTCGAACCACGGCGTCGGTTTCTTCATCCTGGCCGACGAGGAACCCACCATAAACAAGAAGAAGTTCGTCGAGTTCTGCCAGGAACTGATCGACCGCGGGCTGAACAAGCGGGTGAAATGGGGGATCAACACCCGCGTCACCGACATTTACCGCGACCGTGACATGCTGAAGTTCTACCGCGAGGCGGGGCTGGTGCATGTGAGCCTTGGCACCGAGGCCGCGGCACAGCTGAAGCTGGATCTGTTCAACAAGGAAACCACCGTCGCGCAAAACAAGGAAGCGATCCGCCTTCTGCGCGAGGCCGACATCTTCACCGAGGCGCAGTTCATCGTCGGGCTGGACAACGAGACAGCCGAGACTCTGGAAGAGACCTATCGCATGGCTTGGGACTGGCAACCCGACCTCGCCAACTGGTCGATGTATACGCCTTGGCCCTTCACGCCGCTGTTCCAGGAAATCCGAGATCGGGTCGAAGTTTTCGATTACTCGAAATACAACTTCGTGACCCCGATCATGAAGCCCGCCGCAATGACGCGTGGGGCGCTTCTGGAGGGGGTGCTGAAGAATTATCGCCGGTTCTACATGAAGAAGGCGCTGTTCCACTACCCGTGGCGCGGAACGGGCTTCCGGCGCCGTTACCTGCTGGGATGCCTGAAAGCCTTCCTGAAGGCCGGTGTTCAGCGCAGCTTCTATGACCTGGGCAAGCACGGCTACTTCAAGCCGATCAAGCGCGACAACCTGGACTTCGGCTTCGACGAGACGCGGGTGATTGCCGAGGCGCAGATGGCCGATTGGGAAGCCTCGGCGGACAAGGCACGCAAGCACCGCGAGAGGCAAGAGGCGGTGCGCGCGCAAATGAAGGAGCGGGCCGAGGAGCGAAAGGCATTCCGGCTGCCTGACGACAAGATCATGACCTGTGGCGGTGGTACGCAGCAAATGACCGAGCCGGCCGAGTAGCAGGATGTCGGGCCACCGGACGAACGGTGATGGCGCCCGGATCGGGCCGAATGCGATCTTGCAGGCGGTCGCCGCGATCGACCGCGAGTTGGGCGCAGAGGCGCGGCGAAGGCTCCTGACAGCGGCCGGAGTGGCCGTGCCACCCCTGGACTCAGGCATGATCCCGGAAGGCGAGGCGCGTTCCCTGCATGACGCGATCCGCGAATTGCCAGAGGCGCGGAAGATCCTGCGCCTTTCCGGGCTGTCCACTGCTGATTACATCTTGGCCAATCGCATCCCAACCCCGGCGCGCCTTGTCATCCGCTCACTACCAGCAATGTGGGGAGCACGGCTTCTGTCCGCGGCCATATTGCGCCACGCCTGGACATTCGCGGGCTCAGGCCGCTTCCGCATCGCGGGCACCGCGCCATTGATTTTCGAGATTTCTGACAATCCCTTGCGAGCTGCCCGATCCGAAAGCCCGGCCTGCCACTGGCACGCGGCGGTCTTCGAGAGGCTCTTCGCCGCACTGGTCTGGCCAAGCGTACAGGTCGAAGAGATCTCTTGCATATCGGCAGGCGATGAATGCTGCCGTTTCGTCCTGAACGCGGCGCCGGGTCGCGCGGGTCATGTCCATCCGACCTTACAGTAGCGCTTGCCCGACTCCTGGTTGTCATGTTTACTTGACACATGAGCGCCCTTGACAGTCTGACACCCCGCACTCTCCCCGAGCCGCGCGCGATGCTGCGGCTCATCAAGCCGGTCACCTGGTTCCCACCCATCTGGGCCTTTCTCTGCGGATCGGTCAGTGCCGGCATGCCGCTGGCGGCGCATTGGCCCTTGGTCCTCTTGGGCATGGTTCTCGCCGGCCCCATCGTCTGCGGCATGAGCCAGGCGGCGAACGACTGGTGCGATCGCCATGTCGACGCCGTAAACGAACCCGACCGCCCGATCCCTTCGGGGCGCATTCCTGGGCGGTGGGGCTTGTGGATCGCCCTCGCGATGACGGCCCTTTCGCTGGCAGTGGGCTGGCAGCTTGGCCCCTGGGGCTTTGGCGCGACCCTCGTCGGCGTCCTGGCCGCATGGGCCTATTCGGCGGAACCGATCCGGCTGAAGCGGTCCGGTTGGTGGGGCCCCGGGCTTGTGGGCCTGTCCTACGAGGGACTGCCCTGGTTCACAGGCGCTGCGGTGCTGCTGCAGGGCGCGCCCCCCTTCCAGACCGTGATGATCGCGCTGCTCTACGCCCTCGGCGCGCACGGCATAATGACGCTGAATGATTTCAAGGCATTGGACGGCGACCGCCTGCATGGCGTCCGGTCCTTGCCGGTGGTACTTGGCCCGGAAGTCGCCGCGAAGATCGCCTGTACTGTGATGGGCCTCGCCCAGTTGTTGGTGGTCTCGCTCCTCGTGATCTGGGGCAAGCCTTGGCATGCGCTGGCGGTGCTGGTGCTTCTGGGCGGTCAAGTGCTGGCGATGCGGGTGCTGTTCCGTGACCCCAAGGGCAAGGCGCCCTGGTACAACGGCACGGGCGTGGTGATGTACGTCACAGGCATGATGATCGCGGCCTTTGCTCTCAGGGGGTTGGCATGAAACTCGGCTGGCTTCAGATCTTTCGCCTTGGCCTCGTGCAACTCTGCCTGGGCGCGGTCGTGGTGCTGACAACCTCGACACTGAACCGATTGATGACAGTGGAACTGGCGCTGCCCGCAGTTCTGCCCGGCCTTCTGGTCGCCCTGCATTATGGCATCCAGATCAGCCGGCCCGCCTGGGGCCTGCGTTCAGACACGCGGGGCAACCGGACGCTCTATATCGTGGGCGGCATGGCGGTCCTGTCGCTTGGCGCCTTCCTGGCCGCTGTGGCCATCACCGTGATGGACACGCAGTTCTGGTCGGGCATGGCGCTCTCGGTCCTCGCCTATGTGCTGATCGGCCTGGGGGTCGGGTCTTCGGGTACCTCGCTTCTCGCGCTTCTGGCCACGGCGACCGAACCGCGCCGGCGCGCGGCGGCCGCCACCATCACTTGGCTCATGATGATCTTCGGAATCGCAGCCACGGCTGGCACTGTCGGCGCACTACTCGACCCTTATGGCCCCTCGCGCCTGCTCTGGATCGTGGGCAGCGTGACCTTGGGTGCAGTGCTGCTGACTGCAGTGGCCGTGGCGGGGATCGAGCGGCGGGTTCAGGCGGTCAGCGGCAGCGAGGAGCGCGTGCCCCTGCGCCAGGGCCTTGCCGAGATTTGGCGCGAGCCCAAGGCGCGGTCCTTCACGCTGTTCATTTTCCTGTCCATGACCGCATACTTCCTGCAGGAACTGATCCTCGAGCCTTTTGCAGGCCTGGTGTTCGGCTTTACGCCCGGTCAGTCCACACAACTGTCCGGCCTGCAGAACGGGGGTGTCTTCCTTGGGATGCTGACCGTGGGCATCGCGCTTTCCGGGCTGCGGCTTGGCTCCTTGCGCGCCTGGGTCATCGGCGGCTGCCTTGGGTCAGCTGCGGCACTAACGGTCCTGGCTGGCGCAGCGGGGGCCGGGCCGCAGGTACTGCGCGCAGCGACCATGGCACTTGGCTTCTTCAACGGGGTCTTCGCCGTGGCGGCCATCGGCGCGATGATGGCGCTGGCCGGAGAGGGCCGCGAAGCGCGCGAGGGTGCGCGCATGGGCATGTGGGGTGCGGCACAGGCGTTGGCGGCTGGTTTCGGCGGGCTTCTCGGGGCAGGCGCGGCGGACGCGCTGCGGCTCGTGCTGCCCGATGCCACTGCCTTTGGCGCGGTCTTCCTGGCCGAGGCCGCGCTGTTCGTCATCGCCGCGCTGATGGCAGCCGGGGTAGTCTCGGCTGCGCGCCAATCGCCGTCAGCCGTCATTGCGGGGGAATGAGATGCGCTACGATGCCTTTGTCGTAGGCGGGGGGCCATCGGGCGCCACCGCCGCAGAAGACCTGGCCCGCGCCGGCCGGCGCGTCGCGCTTCTGGACCGAGCGGGAAGGATCAAGCCGTGCGGGGGCGCTATCCCGCCAAGGTTGATCGCAGATTTCGACATCCCCGACCATCTGATCGTGGCGCGTATCCGCTGTGCCCGCATGATCTCGCCCACCGGCCGTGCCGTGGACATCCACATCGAAGGCGGCTTCGTCGGCATGGTGGACCGCGAGGATTTCGACGAATTCCTGCGCGACCGCGCCGCGATGCGGGGCGCCGATCGGCTGACCGGTACGTTCCTGCGCATTGAACGCGAGGTCGAAGGCCCGGTTGTCGTGTGGCGGGAAAAGGCCACCGGCGAGGAACGCCGAACCCCCACCCAAGTGGTGATCGGGGCCGACGGCGCGAGGTCCTCGGTCGCGCGGGCCGAGGTGCCGGGCGGCGACAGCATACCCTATGTGATCGCCTATCACGAGATCATCGCCAATCCGTCCGGTCTGGCAGGCTATGACCCCGACCGCTGCGATGTGGTCTATGACGGTCGCATCTCGCCGGATTTCTATGGCTGGATATTCCCCCATGGTCCGCGTGCTTCGGTCGGCATGGGAACTGAGAAGCCTGATGTGGACCTGAAACGGGCGACCGCGGACTTGCGCGCAATGTCGGGGCTGGACGGTTGCGAAACCCTGCGCCGCGAGGGCGCGCCGATCCCGCTGAAGCCGCTGGATCGGTGGGACAACGGCAGGGACGTGGTTCTGGCGGGAGACGCGGCCGGGGTGGTGGCGCCATCCTCGGGAGAAGGAATATTCTACGCGATGGCCGGCGGACGCGCGGCGGCGACGGCGGCGCAGGCTTTCCTCGCCTCGGGCAGGGCAGCGGACCTGAAGCTCGCCCGCAAGATGTTCATCAAGGAGCACGGTACCGTGTTCAAGGTCCTGCGCTCGATGCAGGACGCCTACTACCGCGACGATACGAGGCGCGAACGCTTCGTCAGCCTCTGTCATGACATCGACGTGCAGCGCCTGACCTTCGAAGCCTACATGAACAAGCGCCTTGTCGCGGCACGACCCATGGCGCATGTGAAGATCGGGCTGAAGAACCTGGCCCATCTGATGGGCCTTGTGCGGCCCGAATGGTCATGAAGCCGGAGGCGCGCCTCACCATGCAGATGATCCCCGCTTTCGTCGATGGCCGGCTGGAGCCGGTAGAGAAGCTGGAGGTTCACCGTCGCGGATTGCGGCATCCGGCAATCTCTGTCTTCGTGACGCGCAACGGGGCGATCCTGCTGCAACAGCGGGCGCTGACCAAGTACCACACGCCAGGCCTATGGGCGAACACCTGCTGCACACATCCGCATTGGGGTGAGGCCGCGCCAGACAGCGCAGCTCGTCGACTTGACGAGGAGTTGGGTTTGGGAGGGCTCGCGCTGCGACCGGCCGGTGTCGTGGAGTACCGAGCCGATGTGGCGGGCGGGATGACCGAGCATGAAGTGGTGGACATCTTCACGGCCGAAGCTCTCGCGGGGATCGAGCCGGTGGCGAACCCGGATGAAGTGGCCGCAACGGCGTGGATGACGCTGCCCGAACTTCGCCGCCAGATCGCGGCGCACCCCGAACAATTCACGCCGTGGCTTCGCATCTATGTTGCCGAGCACGCTCAGCTGATATTTGGCGAGTCGCTGGCAGGCTGAAGCCCCTGAAGGATTACGCTTGCCAGACCGTCGGCGCGTTCCTCGTGAACGATGTGGCCGCCCTCGACATCGATCACCCGACCATGGGCAAGGCGCGGTGCGACCGAGTGCGACACACGATTCGGTACGGTCCGATCGTCCCGCGCGGCGATCAACAGCACGTCGGACTGCAGACTCGAGAGCCGCGCCAGCAACGGGTCAAGGTTCCAGCGCGCCATCATTCCTAGTGCACCCGCCACGTGGTCAGGATCGCGAACCAGCCGCAGGTACAGGGCCACGGTCTCGTCATCGACCTTCGAGCCTGTGCCGTCCAGAAGCTCGCGCACCCTCGCCTCGCTGCCCATGAGGGCCGAGACTGTGCGCGGCACAAAAGGAAGCGCTGCCAATCCACGGGCAAGCACCGGGAAAAGCAGTCCTGCGGGTCCCTCGAAGGCACCAACCGCAGCGTTCAAACCAAGCACTCTCGGCACCGGTCGCAACAGCGCCATCTGAAGCGCGATCGCCGCGCCGGCCGAGTGGCCGATAATCCCCTGCGGCGCTACTCCCAGACTGTCGCATAGCACCCAAAGATCCTCGGCAATCCGGTCCAGCGCAAGCCGGTCGGCAGCGCCACAACGGGTGCAGCCCTGGCCCGGCAGATCGGGAATGATCAGCCGGAAGTGTTGTGCAAGGTCAGGTGCGGTGCGGCGGAAGCTGTGCCCTGATGCGCCGAGGCCATGCAGCATCAGCAAGGCCGCGGAATCCGGCGGCCCGAGTTCGGCCACCCACCAGTCGTGCGGGCCAGCGCGCAGCCGGCGCGACTGTGACCGGAACGGCCAGGTCACGGGAAGCTCGCGCGGGTCCATCGTCTAGCGCTCCAGAGCCGACTCCAGGACGCCGGCCAGCCGCCCCGCGGTTACCCGGGGCAAGGCGATGTAGCGCGCACCCATACCCACCGCAATCTCGGCCAGCCGCGGGTTGGGGCGCTGGCCGACGTCGATCACCAGAGCCGAGGTGCCCGCGTTCCGGATGGCCCGAGCCATCTGCAGGGATTGCGCATCGGCCAGTTCCCGATCCGGTCGCCCATCCAGGGCAATATTGCACTTGCCATCCGTCAGCACGGCAATGGTAGGCGTCATGCCGCGCCCGCGCGCCCGCGTCGCAGTGTCCAGGGCAAGTTCCAGCCCGCGGGCCAGGGGTGTCCCGCCTCCGCCGGGAAGACCGCGCAGGCGTTGCCGCGCCTGCACGAGGCTTCTGCTGGGTGGCAGCAGAAGATCGGCCCCCGTGCCGCGGAAAGTCAGCAATGCCACATGATCGCGGCGGCTGTAGGCTTGGGCCAGCAGCATCTCCACCGCGCCCTTGGCCTCGGCCAGTCGGGCGACGGCGGCAGAGCCCGAAGCGTCCACCGCGAAGATCAACACACGGTCCGAATGATCCTTGCACCGCCGGACGTGAAGATCTGACGGGGCCACCAACAAAGCCTGGCCAGCACGATGCGGCCAAGCATCGCGGCGCAATCCTTGCCAAGGCGCAGCGCTCCGAAGTGTTGCCACCAGATCAAGCCGAGCCTGCGCCGAGGGCCTCGCCCGGCGCGGAGTCAGTGGGCGCCCATGGCGATTCCCGGCCCGTGCCGCTCCCGTGCCTGTGGAGCCCCGGCCCGACCGGGTCAACCGTCCGGCATCAAGCTGGCGCAAGACCTCGTCCGGAAGTGCGGCGCGGGCCGCGGCCACCAGAATATCGGCGGCCGTGCCCTCTGGACCATCGCGCTGCGCGTCATCGTTCCCTGTCTCGGGCGGCGGCTGCGCGGGCGGTGGCTCGGCTTCCGGCGTTGGCGGCATTGGGGCGGCGCGGTGGGCCAGAGCAAACTCGGCGGCTTGCGCAAGGTCCGGCGGCTCCACCACGTCGCGCCCAGCTAGTGCCGCCAGAATGCGGGCGGTGGTCAGCGCCAGCATCGGAGCCCGCAACGATTCGATCCCCAGGACATCGCAGGCGGCGACCAGATCGCGCACAGCGGCGTGGGGCACCTTGACCAGCGGTAGACGCCGACGCGCCGCGGCAACCAACTCGGGGTCAGGCAGAATCAGCACTTCGTCTTGGCCATCAGGGCACAGGAACAGCGCCAGCCGATCCGCCAAGGCGGTGGGAAGCCCCTCGGATTCGTCGGCCGCCTCGTCCAGCGCTATCACCGCGTGATGATGGCGGTCCAGAGCCTGCGCCAGGCGGGTGGCCAAAGCCCTGTCGCAGCGTTCGGCCATCGGCAGGAGCAGAATGGCGGGTCGGTCCAGCAAACCGGGTCGCGACACCGGAAGGCCGGAGCCGAGTGTCGAAGCAATGTCCAGCCCGCCGAACAGCGCCTCGTCCCCGGCATGTGCCGGCAGGCGAACAAGAGGCAGCGGCAGCGAAAGCCGGTGCAGGGCCTCGGTCAGTCGCGTGCGGTGCGACCCGGACCGGCTGCGCAACCACAGGCCACCAAGCGCAACCGGGTCCACGGCCAGAACGGCCAACAGGGTGGTTGTCGCGTCGCTGCCCATCTCAAGGCAGCGTTTCAGAAAGGGCGCGGGCCACTCGGGCAGTCGACCCGGCCTCGTCCAATGGGTCGCGGCGCAGACGGTGGGCCAGCGCCATCGGCGCCACACGGCGCAGATGGGCGCGCGTGACCGCAGGTGCCGCCTCAAGCGCAGCAAGGGCACGCCCGGCTCGCAGAAGCGTCAACTCGCCGCGCACGCCATCGGACCCAAGAGCGATGCACAACGCCGCGCAGTCATGCAGCGCCGTGTTGGGCGCCTGGATCTGGGAAAGGCGCGGCCGGGCAGCAAGGATGTCCTCCCGCAGCCCCAAGTCCTGCGGACGCCAGTTCGCAAGGAACGCATCCGGGTCCATGTCGAAAGCGTCGCGCCGTTGGATCACTTCGATCCGGGTCTCGATGTCGCGCGGGCTCGTCACTTCCACGGACAGACCGAAACGGTCCAGCAGCTGCGGGCGCAGATCCCCTTCCTCCGGGTTCCCGGATCCGACCAACACAAACCGGGCCGGGTGCCGTATCGACAGCCCGTCACGCTCCACAACGTTCTCGCCGGATTGGGCGACATCCAGCAGAAGGTCGACCAGGTGATCCTCCAGCAGGTTCACTTCGTCGATGTAGAGATACCCCCGGTTCGCTCGCGCCAGAAGGCCGGGCTCAAACGCCTTCTCCCCACGCGCGATGGCGCGTTCGATGTCCAGCGCGCCGACGACCCTGTCTTCCGAGGCACCAAGTGGCAGGTCCACGACAGGCGTCGGCCGCCGGACGATGGTCGAGGAAGACAGCGTCACCCACTCCGGCACCTGTTCCGGGCGCGGCGAGTTGACCGGGCAACCCTCCACGGCCTCGATCTCGGGCAGCAGGGCGGCCAGGGCACGGACAGCAGTGGACTTGCCAGTGCCCCGGTCACCGAAGACCAGAACGCCCCCGATGGCCGGATCGACCGCCGTCAGAAGCAGTGCCAGCTTCATGTCCTCCTGCCCGACGATGGCCGAGAACGGATAGACTGCGCGCGCGCGCGCCGCATCGGAGCGGGGATGGATCCGGGCAACGGCCTGTGTCATGCGGCTTCCCTTTCTGCAAGTTTGTCCGCAAGCGGATCGGCCCCGCCCCAAAGCCCTTCGGACCCCAGGATGCGAAAGCGGGCGTAAAGTTCCTCGGCGAACCAGTTTCCTTCACGGACAGCCCTGATCGCTTCGGCATGGGGTCCTTTCGCGCGGGCGAAAGCAGCCATGGTGGAGATGTCAGGCCAGATCGAGAATGTGACCTGATGCAGAAGCGGCATCTCACCGACGCCGATCTTGAACAGCACATCAGGGTTCTTGCCGATGGCGGACGAGATATCGGGGACCCTCTGCCAGAACCGCAATGCACGGCTGGGGCGAAGCGTGGCCCGGGTCAGCGCCGCGACAGGACCGGTGAGGCCCTCGCCTCTGCCGCTTTCTCCAAGGAACGGGCTGACGCCCGACCAGCTGCCCCGGACCGACATGGGATCCAGAAACACGGTCCAGACCTCGCGTGCGCGCGCACGCCACCGTTGCCAGACAGGCGAATCGGACACTGCATCCCGGGCCGCCTTTTCCGAGGCCCAGACAGCAACGATGGCCCAGACCTGCCAATTCGGCCGAGGCGTGAAGCCTTCCCCAGTGCCGGAACCGCAAAGCTTGAAGAATCGTAGCCGGGACTCCCGTCGCAGCGCCCGCCGGGCCAATGCCATCTGACCGATGACCCACAGCCGCGACATCGGGTCGGCAAAGCGGAACAGGCTGAGGGTGGCAACCGGAATGGCCGGATCCTCCTGAGGAGTGTAAATCCAGTGTTACACTTAGCCACAAGAAAGGAAAGATGTAACTCCATAATAGGATGAGCGATCCTGACAGTTGTAAATCAAACTGGACGCATTATGATCCAAGCCATGACTCGACCCTCATCAGATCCTGATCCTTCCGGCACCGGCCGCGCCGTCGTCGTGGGGGCAGGGCTCGGTGGTCTGGCTTCGGCCATGCGGCTTGGCGCAAAAGGCTGGCAGGTAACCGTCATCGACCGTCTTGACCGGCCGGGTGGCCGCGGTTCCTCCATCACGCAGGGCGGCCATCGCTTTGACCTGGGCCCCACAATCGTCACGGTGCCCCAAACGCTGCGCGACCTCTGGTCCGCCTGTGGGCGCGACTTTGACCAAGACGTTCAGCTTGTTCCGATGGATCCCTTCTACCGGATTCTCTTTGCCGACGGCGAAGTCTTCACAGCGCGCAGGGATCCGTCGGCCATGCAGGCCGAGGTTGCGCGCATCAGCCCGGCCGACCTTGCCGGATACAACAAGTTCCTCAAGGACAGCGAGACGCGATATCGCTTCGGCTATGAAGACCTCGGCCGGCGCCCGATGCACAACTTCCTTGAGACGCTCAAGGTCATCCCGCGCTTCGCCATGCTGCGGGCCGACCGGTCCGTCTATGCCCACGCGGCGACACGGGTCCGCGACCCGCATCTGCGCTTTGCCCTTTCTTTCCATCCCCTGTTCATCGGTGGCGATCCCTTTCACGTCACGTCCATGTATGTGCTGGTCAGCCACCTGGAGGCTGCCTTTGGCGTGCACTATGCGATGGGCGGCGTTCAGGCGATTGCCGAAGCCATGGCCAGGGTCGTGGCCGAACAGGGTGGCAAAGTGCTTCCCGGGGGCGAGGTTGATGAAATCCTGGTGCAAAGGGGCCGCGCCTCCGGCGTGAAGCTGACGGACGGACGCCACTTCCCGGCCGAGATCGTCGTCTCCAACGCCGATGCCGGGCACACCTATGACCGGCTGCTGCGAAACCAGCCCCGCCGTCGCTGGACGCCAGCCCGTCTCAAGCGGTCGCGCTGGTCTATGGGACTGTTCGTCTGGTACTTCGGCACGAAGGACACACGGAGTCTCTGGCCCGAGGTCGGCCATCACTCCATTGTCGTCGGCCCCCGCTACCGCGACCACATCCGGGACATATTCATACACGGCAAGCTGGCGGACGACATGAGCCTGTATGTCCACAGGCCCAGTGTCACCGATCCCTCCTGCGCGCCCGTCGGCGACGACACCTTCTATGTCCTGTCCCCGGTACCGCATCTGGGCCATGACAATGGCGTCGACTGGCAGGCCCAGGCCGAGCCCTACAGGAAGAAG
>Ga0209368_1000314_pt1 | contig 53147 bp, 46 predicted proteins | sample EBPBio242008_DNA_FD_185862 | JGI IMG/M metagenome (GOLD analysis project Ga0209368, IMG submission 185862) | Wastewater treatment Type I Accumulibacter community from EBPR Bioreactor in Madison, WI, USA - Reactor 1_4/24/2008_ DNA (SPAdes)... | ecosystem: Engineered > Bioreactor > EBPR >...
CGTGGGACACGAGAACCTCCGGGTTGGAGTGGGCCTTAGACAAGCCACATCCCACCCGGAGGTTCTCCCGCGTTCAAGCACCCACACTGCTACCAACCTCCTGGCCGGGTACACCTAGGGTCGAGGGGCCCCCGGCACACCGCTCGGGGGAACCCTGACGAAACGGAGACGACGACATGCGTGTGCAACGACGCACAGCAGCATCCACCGCCGCCTTGGCCCTCACCGGGCTGATCGCCACCAGCATTGCGGCCGCTCCCGCCCAGGCGGGCAACCCCAACAGCGCGCGCAAACTCGCCGATGCTGTCACCACCCAGGGCGTCATGCGCCACCTCGAGGCCCTCCAGGGCATCGCCGACGCCAACGACGGCAACCGCGGCGCCGGCACCTCCGGCTACGAGGCCTCCGGGGCCTACGTCGAGCAGCAGCTCCGCGCGGCCGGTTACAGCCCGCAGCGTCAGTACTTCGACTTCTTCTACGAGGAGGTCCACGCGACCAGCCTCACCGAGGTCGCACCAGGCAGCGGGCCGATCGAGAACAACCCGATGAGCTACAGCCAGGGCACCGGCCCCGGCGGCGTCACGGGTGAACTCGCCTCGCCGGCCGTCAACGTGCAGGGCTGTGACGCGGCTGCCTACGGTGGGGCCAACCTCACCGGCAAGATCGCGCTCGTCAGCCGTGGCACCTGCTCCTTCGCGCAGAAGGCACAGGTGGCCCACCAGGTCGGCGCCGCCGCCATCATCGTCTACAACAACGCCGCCGGCGCCCTCAACGGCACCCTCGGTGGAGTCGACCCGGCGACCGCTCCGGCGACCGGCGTCACGCAAGCGACGGGCCAGTCCCTGCTCGCCAAGATGGCCAACGGCCCGGTGACGGTGAAGTTCGTCCTCGACAAGTCGATGGAGATGCGCCAGACCTTCAACATCACCGCCGAGACCAAGACCGGTGACCCCAACAACGTCGTCATGATGGGCGCCCACCTCGACGGCGTGCACGACGGCCCGGGCATCAACGACAACGGTTCCGGCACGGCTTCGATCCTCGAGACCGCGATCCAGCTCGGCAAGGCCAACAAGGTCAACAACAAGGTCCGTTTCGCGTGGTGGGGCGCCGAGGAGCTCGGTCTCCTGGGCTCCGAGCACTACGTCTACGACCTCGCCGAGAACAACCCGGCCGAACTCGCCAAGATCGCGACCTACCTCAACTACGACATGGTCGCCTCGCCGAACTACATCATCGGGGTCTACGACGCGAACGAGTCGACCTACACGGCGCCGGTCGACGTGCCCGAGGGCTCAATCCAGACCGAGAAGATCCTCACGGACTACTTCGACAGCATCGGTCAGCCTTGGGTCGACACCGCGTTCTCCGGTCGCTCCGACTACGCCGCCTTCATCGAGTTGGGCGTCGCATCGTCCGGCCTCTTCACCGGCGCCGACGGCAGCAAGACCGCCGACGAGGTCGCGAAGTTCGGCGGGACCGAGGGCATCATGTATGACCCGAACTACCACACCCCGCAGGACGACATCAACAACATCAACGCCGAGGCCCTGGGCATCATGAGCAAGGCGATCGCCTTCTCGACCGGCACCCTGGCCTACGACACGTCGATGATCAACGGCAAGCGCAGCGCCGGCAAGTCCGGCAAGCCGCACCCCACCAAGGGCACGCAGATCGCGCCCGATGAGGCTGCCGCCTGAGGTTGTCGCACAGCGCAATTGAGGTGGCCCCGGCTCGCAACGCGAGCCGGGGCCACCCCCTTTGTTCCGGTATGCCGTGGTGCCCGACCCGCCGAAAGTGCACTATTGGCGGGTTCCGGTATGCCGTGGTGACCGACCCGCCGAAAGTGCACTATTGGCGGGTTCCGGTATGCCGTGGTGACCGACCCAGGGTCAGGCGACGATGGTCAGGATCTGCGTGATGACGATCTTGGTGACCATGGCCACCGGGTAGACGAGGGCATAGCCCAGGGCCACGCGCTCGTCGAAGCGCGAGGTCGAGTTGGCGAAGGCGAGGATCGCCGGCTGCGTCTGGGACCCGGAGATGAAGCCGGCCAGTCGAGGGCCACCGACACCGAGGAAGCCGCGCGAGAAGACGAGCAGGGCCGCCGCGTGCACCGCCGAGACAACCGCGCCCGCAGCAATGATCTTGAGCCCGAGCGGGGTCTGCACCGCGGCGAGGAAGGCCGACCCGGCCCGGCCACCGGCATACGCGAGGAAGAGCAGGAGGCCGAGCTGCGTCAGCACCTCCGAGGCCTGGTGGGGGAGGGTCCAGACGACGCGACCCGTGCGCTGCAACCGGCCGAGCACGAGACCCACGACAAGGGGACCGGCGGCCGAGCCGAGGGTCATCGCGCCCAGCCCCGGGATGAGGATCGGCAGGGCCCCGAGCGCCAGTCCGATGGCCAGACCCAGCGCCAACCCGAGGGGGTTGATGTCGGCGGAGCCGTGCTCGGAGTCACCGAGATAGCTCGCCACGTCGTTCATCCGCTCACGGGGTGCGGCGACGCGGATCCGGTCGCCGGCCTGCAGGACGAAACCGTCGGTCGCGAGGAAGTCGTGGTCGGCCCTTCGCACCCGCGTGGGCCGAGCCTCGAAGGTGCTCCAGAGATCGAGGTCGCCCACCGTCCGACCGAAGAACCGCCTCTCCGACAATACGATCCGCCGGAAATCGACATCGTGCCGCTCCTCGTCCAGGCGCAGACCCGAGCGCCGCCCGAGTTGCTTGATGGCGTGCTCGACCGCCAGCGCCGGACCGACGGCCAGGACGCGGTCACCGGGCCGCAGAACCGTGTCCCCGTGTGACATGTCGATCTCCCCGTCACCCACCTGGTGTCGTGAGAAGAGCACCCGGCCGTGGGGTGTCCAGGTCAGTTCGCTGACGGTCAGGGGGTTGTCGTGGGTGACCTTGATCGTCGCGTTGACGATCGGCTCGGGCCCGGTCTCGTCATCGCTCTCGCGCGACGGCTGTCGGATGCCCCACGCGGCCGCGGCCAGGAGGAAGGCGACGCCCAGGACATAGGTCATCGAGTAGGCCACGGTCGGCTCCGGAGCCCCCTCGAGCCGCTCGATCGCCGCGGCGAGGGCCGGGGTGTTGGTGTTGGCGCCGGCATACAAACCGGCGACCGTCCCGGCGTCGAAGCCGAGGACGCGCCCGAGCACGCCGGCGAGCACGCCCACGCCCACGAGGGTCCCGAAGACCATGAACACCGGTTTGGCCCCCGAGCGCAGCGAGGAGAAGAAGGACGGCCCGGCGACCAGCCCCACGCAGTACGCAAAGAGCGCCAGCCCGAAGGTGCCCAGGACTTCGGGGAGCGCAAGATCCTTGTGCCAGGCCGAGAATCCGAGAGCCGTGAAGAGCACCGCTGCGGGGCCGATCGAGATGCCGCGCACGCGGATCTGGCCCACGACGGTGCCGATGGCCAAGATGACGAAGAGCAGAAGGACCGAATGTTCGGCCAGGAACGTCCTCACGTCCACCAAGCGTAAACACGATGCGTAAGCGTTTCCACTGAGGCGGACCTCACGGCCTACGCTGGGTTCGTGCCCGAGCCGACCCCGAGCGAACCGCTGGTCCGGATGGCCGATGGGACGGTCAAGCAGGTCAATCCGCTCTCGGGCACCCAGGTGTGGACCGTGCCCGGGCGCGCCGACCGCCCGCTGCCCACGCTGGCCGGCAGCGATCGCCCGATCGACCACGGTCTCGACGGCCGCTTCTGCGCGTTCTGCGAGCAGCGTTATCTCGACACCACCCCGGAGAAGGCTCGGCTCATCCGCGAGGGCCACGGCTGGCACACCCTGACCGGACTGACTGCCGAGGAGCTCTTCGACACGGTCGCGCAGTTCCGGCTCATCGCCAATCTCTTCGAGATCGTCTCGGTGGACTACTGGCGGCTCAACCACGGTCTGGAGTTCTCGGAGTTGGCGGTCGCGCGATGGGCGCACTACGTGAGCACCCCCGGCGGGCGGGCCCACCTCGACCATCTCCTCACCCTGCGCTCGCAGACCAACGACCCTCGGTATGCCGCGGGCTCACCGCAGCGGCGGCGGCTCACCGAACTGGGGTTCTTCGGCGGCTTCCACGATGTCGTCGTCGCCCGTCGTCACCATGTCGACGGTGCGGAGCGCGAGGACCAATTGGCCGGGTCGGGGACGCTGACACCGGGCGAGCATCGCGAGTACATCGATTTCACCGTCGGGGCCATCGAGTGGATGTTCGAGATCAACCCGCTCATCCGCAATGTCGCGGCCTTCCAGAACTGGCTGCGGCCGGCCGGGGCGTCCTTCGACCACCTCCACAAGCAGGTCGTCGGCATCGATGCTCTCGGGCAGCGCCGCGAGGAGGAGATCGCCCGGATGGCCAGCGATCCCGATCTCTTCCGTCACGCGATCCTCGAGCCCGTTGCCGAGCACCGTCTGCAGGTCGCCGAGACCGACAGTGCGTTGGCCTTCATCGGCATCGGACACCTCTTCCCGAGCATCGAGGTGTGGGCCAAGCGGATGGATGCCGCCCCGTGGGAACTCACGCCCGAGGAGCTCGACGGATGGTCCGACCTCCTGCATGCGGTCCACGTCGCGACCGGCCCCGCCGTCCCGACGAACGAGGAGTGGCACTATCGGCCCCCCGAGGTCCGCGGACGCATCCCACTGCGGGCGATCGTCAAGTGGCGGATCAACACGCCGGCCGGCTTCGAGGGTGGCACCAAGATCCACATCAACACGATCGACCCGTGGGCCTTGCGTGACCGCGTCCGCGTCGGCATCGAGACCGGCCTGGCCGGCGGTCTGGTGGCCGACACCGTGCGGCTCACGGGGGCTGTCGGTGGCGGCCCATAGGGTTGGTCACACCAGGTCAGAGGAGGTGAGCGCCGGATGCGAATGGACCACGCGTTGGCGATGGCGCGACGCCTGATGGCCGATCACGAGCTCCACGGCTGGACTGTCGTGGCCGATCGAGCCAAGACCCGGGCCGGCGTCTGCCGGTTCGGCAAGCGGCAGATCGGGCTCTCCCGTCCGCTGACCGAGCTGCACTCCGAGGAGGAGGTGCGCGACACGATCCTCCACGAGATCGCCCACGCACTCGTCGGCCCCGAGCACGGCCACGACCGCGTGTGGCGCGCCAAGGCGCGAGCGATCGGGTCCTCGGGCGAGCGGTGCGTCTCCCTCGACGCGCCACGGGTGGTCGGCGACTGGGTCGGCACCTGCCCGGCCGGACACACCTCGACGCGACACCGAGCCCCCCAGCGGGTGGCCACCTGCAGCCGGTGCTCACGGCGCTTCGACCTGCGCAACCTCATCCGCTGGCGCTATCAGGGCGCCTCGGTGCCCATGCCCGAGCGGTATGCCGCGGAGTTGCGACGGTTGCTCGGCCCCTCCGGCGACACGGTGGTCGCAGGGGCGCCGGAGCGCACCTTCGCGGTCGGGGACATCGTCGAGGTGGTCGCGCCGTCTTCGACCTGGCACGGGGCCGTCGGCGAGATCGAGTTCGTCGGCGCTGCGAAGTGTCAGGTCCGATTCGAGGGCGGTGATCTGCTGGCCGTGCCGGTCCCGGTCCTGCGGCTGGCCGACTCCCTGGCCAGTGAGGGCGTGAGCGCCTGAGCCACCTCCTCACGCCGCGCGGGTGTCTGCAGGATCACAACACCTGTGGTACTGGCCGGTAGTCTCACGGGTTCATCATGGACACGAGCCATGGAAACCAGTCATGCGTGAGTCCGATGAGTGAGGTGAGTGTGGTGACGCAGGTGCACGAGCGAGTGTGGACGGCCTACGGCCGCTCCTCCTGGGCGAGCAACCTCACCCTGCCCACGCCCAGCCGCGCGCTCGTGCTCGGTGGCGGCGGCGCCACCGGCATCGGCTGGCTCGGTGGCCTCATCATCGGCCTGCGCGAGCAGGGGATCGACCTGGGCACCGCCGACACCGTCATCGGCACCTCGGCCGGCTCGGTCGTCGGCACACACGTCGCCCTGCAGACACCGCTCGACCTCGCCTTCGCCCGCCTCCACGGTCGGGAGCCCCTCAAGCTCGGCCGGCTCGGTCTGGGGGATGCCGAGCGCTTTCTGCGGGGCGCCTTCGACCCGGGCCGCAGTCACGGCCGCGCCGTCATCGGGCGGGCGGCCCTCAAGGCCAGGACGGCGACCGAGGAGGAGTTCATCGACGTCGTGGCCGTCGACCTCAGGGACACGCCCTGGCCGAGCAAGCGACTCATCATCACGACGGTGGACGCCGTGACCGGCGAACTCACCCTCTTCACCAATGACAGTGAAGTGCCGCTGGATCGGGCCGTCGCGGCCAGCTGCGCCGTCCCGGGAGTCTTCCCCGCCGTGACGATCCGGGGTCGGCAATATGTCGACGGGGGAGTGCGCAGCGCCGCCAACGCCGACCTGGCGATCGGTCACGAACGCGTCCTCACCCTGGCGCCGATCCCGCTGGCCGTCCGCCGCTACGACCGGCCGGCGATCCAGACCAAGCGCCTGGGTCCGAGCGCGCGATCCCTGGTCATCGCCCCCGACCGCCGGGCCCGCGCGCTCATCGGCTTCAACCCGCTCGACATGAGCAAGGCCTCAGCCAGCGTCATGGCCGGCCGCGACCAGGCCGACCGCGTCGCCGAGCGGGTCGCGGACCTCTGGCAGTGAGCGCGGCATACTGCGCGGGTGAGGTCACGCCGGAGTCGCAGTTGGGCGGTCCTGATCGCCGGCCTGCTCGTCGTCGGCCTCGCCGCCTGGTTGCTTCGCCGGGAGAACCCGGGGCCTGAAGCCACCACGACGGCCAGGTGGTCCGGCTGCGCCTGCTCAACATCGACGCACCCGAGCGACGCACCGCCGACCACGGACCCCAGTGCCTGGCCGAGGCCGCGACCACCCGCTTGATCGAACTCGCCCCTCGCGGCACCGAACTCACCATCCTCACTGCGGGGCAGGACCGTTACGGCCGCACCCTGGGTGAAGCCTGGCTCCCGGACGGCCGCATGCTCGGCGCCGAGATCGTCCGCTCCGGGTTGGCAGCCCCGGTCACGATCGGCGGTCAGGACACCTTCCGCGCCGAGATGGACGTGGCCCAGGCCGAGGCCGCCGCGAACGCGCGCGGGCTGCATGACCCCAAGGAGAACTGCTCACTCCCCGCGCACGTCGTGTCCCTCGAAGGGCGAGCACACGGCATACCTCCCGAGGACGCCGCTGGGAGGGGAGCGCTGTCGACCGACGCCGCCACCGTCCTGGCCGACCTGACCAGCCCGCGCCCCCTCGCGGGCGTTGCAGCCCTCACCGCTGCCGAGCGCGACGACCTGGTCACGCGCACCCGTGCTGTGCTGGCGGCAATCCAGAAGTAGGCTGGCCGGGTTCCCTGCTCACCGAAGGAGAAGCGCATGTCCGACGGCCTCGCCGGTGTCGAAGGCACCGAGTTCCACATCGAGATCACCGAGAGGTATGCCGCGCACAACTACCATCCGCTGCCGGTCGTCCTCGCCTCGGGCGAGGGTGCGTGGGTCACCGACGTCGACGGCAACCGCTACCTGGACTGCCTGGCCGGCTATTCGGCGCTCAACTTCGGGCACTCCCACCCGCGCCTGGTCGCCCGTGCCCAGCAGCAGCTCGGCACCCTGACCCTCACCAGCCGCGCCTTCTTCAACGACCAACTCGGCCCCTTCGCCCTGGCGCTCTCCGAGCTCACGGGCAAGGAGATGATGCTGCCGATGAACTCCGGCGCCGAGGCGGTCGAGACCGCGCTCAAGGTCAGCCGGAAGTGGGGCTACCAGGTCAAGGGCGTCCCCGAGGACCAGGCGAACATCATCGTCATGGAGGGCAACTTCCACGGCCGGACGACGACGATCATCTCGTTCTCCGACGACAAGGTGGCGCACGACAACTACGGCCCCTACACGCCCGGTTTCCGTGCGGTGACCTACGGCGACATCGAGGCGGTGCGCGCTGCCGTCGACGAGCACACCGTCGCCGTTCTCTTCGAGCCGATCCAGGGCGAGGGCGGCGTCGTCATCCCGCCGGAGGGCTTCCTGCGCGACCTGCGCGAGTTGTGCACGCAGGAGAACGTGCTCATGGTCGCCGACGAGATCCAGTCCGGGCTCGGACGCACCGGCAAGACCTTTGCCTGTGACCACGAGGGCGTCGTGCCCGACCTCTACATCCTGGGCAAGGCACTCGGCGGCGGGCTCTACCCCGTCAGCGCGGTCTGCGCCGACCAGGACGTCCTGGGTGTCATCACGCCCGGGTCCCACGGCTCCACCTTCGGCGGCAACCCGCTCGCCGCAGCGATCGGGCACGAAGTCGTCCTCATGCTCCAGGAGGGCGAGTTCCAGGAGCGGGCCGCCCGCCTCGGGGCGCGACTCGAAGCCGGCCTGAGCGCGCTCGTCGGCCACGGCCTGCGCGCCGTGCGAGTGCGCGGACTGTGGGCCGGCCTGGACGTGGAGCCCGGTGGCCCCAGCGGTCGCGAACTCTGCAAGGCCTTGTCGCAGAGGGGAATCCTCGCCAAGGACACCCACGGCATGACGATCCGCCTCGCACCGCCGATCTGCATCACGGAGGAAGAGGTCGACCTGCTCGTCGACACCGTCCGCGAGATCGTCACCGCCTCCGCTTCGTGATCTCGGCCCTCACCTGGGCGATCGTCGCCCTGTCCGCCCTGCTCATGATCGTCGCCGGGGTCTATGCCCTGCGCGACCGCCTGCTCGACGACCTCGTCCTCGGCCTGGCAGCGCTCATCGAGCTCGGCGTCATCGTCCAGACCATCAAGGGGTTGATCGGGATGGGCGCCATCGGTGACGGCGACGAGCGGGCGACCTTCGCGGCATACCTCGTGACGCTCGTCGTCGTGCCCATCGGCACCGGCTTCCTGGCCCTCAAGGAGAAGACGCGCTGGGCGATGGGCGCCGTCGCGGTCGGTGCGTTCGCCGTGGCGGTCATGACGATCCGCTGCCAGCAGATCTGGGATGTGGCCCGTGGCTGAGTCGACGCTCGGGAGCGGGCCGGGCCGGATCCTCGTCGCGGTGTATGCCGTGTTGGCGCTCGCCGCGACCGGGCGATCGATCATGCAGATCGCGCTCTCCTTCGAGCGGGCTCCCGGCGCCTATCTGCTGAGCGCCCTCGCGGCGGCCATCTACATCGTCGCGACCGTCGCACTGGCGCGAGGGAGCCGCACCTCGGCGAAGGTGGCGTGGGTGTCGATCACGACCGAGCTCGTCGGTGTGCTCGCCGTCGGCGCGCTCTCGTATGCCGTGCCCGCGGCCTTCCCGGACAAGACCGTCTGGTCCCACTTCGGTTCCGGATACGGCTTCGTGCCGCTCGTGCTCCCGGTCCTCGGCCTGTGGTGGCTGCGCCGCCACGGCCGGGACAGCATCACGGGTTGACCTCGCCTCGGCACCGGGATAGGTGAGGGTCCACCGACCATCGCCATAGGCCTGGGTGACCAACACCGCGCCGGACTGCCCGAAGCCCTCGACCCCCTGGCCGTCATGGAGGAGGGTGAACTCCCTCGGCGGCCCCACGAGGCGGGCGCTCGCGGTGGAGTCGAGGGTGGACGATAGGTCGACTGCTGATACTGCGGTGGCAGGGCGACCGGTTCCCGGGGAACCGTCGGGGCCGGCGGTTCCATACCCGCGTTGCCCGGCGGCTGGAAGAGCACGTCACCGCCGGGGATGCCACCGAGGGCAAAGGAGTCGTCGTAAGGACTGCTCGTCGGTGGCCGGTCGGTGCCGCTGGGGGTGCTCATGTGACTGTGACGCGCCGCAGGACGCCTCGGTTCACGGGGCTGTGTCCCCGGGCTCCTCCTCGAGCAGGAAGAGGGGGATGGTGCGCCCGGCCGCCGAGGCGGTGCGCACGTAGTCGGCATACGGCGGGAAGGCGTCGACGGCGCGGCTCCACCACGTGGCGTACTCGCCGCCGCTGATCCGCCGCGCCACGCGATCGCTGCTCAGGGTGCCGTCGAGGAGGGTGAGGTGTGGCTCGGCATCGAGGTTGCGCACCCACTGCGGGTCGGTGGGTGCCCCACCCCGGGAGCCGACCGCGGCATACACACCGTCGTGCTCGACCCGCATCAGGGGCACCTTGCGCGTCGCACCTGTGCGGGCGCCGGTCATCGTCAACAGCACAACCTGCCGACCTTGAATGCTCGCGGCCTCCGTCGTGCCGGAAGCCTCGATGGCCTCGACCTGGGTGCGCACCCAATCGGTCGGGCTCGGGACGTAGTCATTGCTCATGCTGTTCCCCTGTCTCGAATGCCTTCCCTGCTACTTCTTCGACGATCCGGCCCACAGATTGATTCCGGACTCCACCGCATGCCGGTCGATGGACTTCAACTCCGCGGCCGTGAACTCGAGGTTCCTGACGGCGTCGAGGCTGTCGTCGAGTTGCGCGACGCTGCTCGCGCCGATGAGGGCGGAGGTGATCCGCGGGTCCCGGAGCACCCACGCGATCGCCATCTGGGCCAGCGACTGGCCGCGCTTCTTGGCGAGTCGGTCAAGGGCTCGGATGTGCTTGAGCGTGTCCTCCCTAAGGAGGTTCTTGTCGAGCGATTTCCCCTGCGCTGCACGCGAATTCGCAGGCACACCTTTGAGGTACTTGTTGGTGAGCATGCCTTGGGCCAAGGGGGAGAAGGCGATGCAGCCCGTGCCGGTTGCCTCGAGAACGTCGAGCAGGCCATCGTCCTCCACCCAGCGGTTCAGCATCGAATAGCTCGGCTGGTGGATGAGCAGGGGAGTGCCGAGCGAGCGCAGGATCTCGACGGCCTCCAGGGTGCGCGCACCGGAGTAGGACGAGATGCCGATGTAGAGCGCCTTGCCCGCCCGCACGAGCGCATCGAGCGCTCCCATCGTCTCCTCGAGCGGGGTGGTCTCGTCGAAGCGGTGACTGTAGAAGATGTCGACATAGTCGAGTCCGAGGCGGCCCAGCGACTGGTCACACGAGGCGATGACGTACTTGCGCGACCCACCGCCCTGGCCGTAGGGGCCGGGCCACATGTCCCAACCGGCCTTGGACGAGATGATCAGCTCGTCGCGGTAGGGGCGGAAGTCGCGGGCGAAGAGGGTGCCGAAGTTGCGCTCGGCGCTGCCGTAGGGCGGGCCGTAGTTGTTCGCGAGGTCGAAGTGGGTCACGCCCCGGTCGAAGGCCCGCCGCAGGACGGCCTGCTGCCGCTCCAGCGGCACGTCATCCCCGAAGTTGTGCCACAGCCCGAGCGAGATCGCGGGCAGGTCCAGCCCGGAGACCCCCGTTCGGCGATAGGGCATTCCGGCGCCGTAGCGCCCCGGCGCAGCTTGGTACTCGTTCTGCACGAAGGTCATGGGGCCCATCATGACAAAGTGCGCACTTGGTGGTGGGGAGTTGACCTCAACCCGGCCCCGCGGCATACGATCTGGGGAGGTCATGAGTCCCAGCACCAAGCCCCGGCTTGCTGGGCGGCAACCCTCCTCCGCGGTGGGGTGCCCCGGGTGAAGACTTGGCGTTCGGCACCCGCCGGACGCAAGCGCGGGTCACCTCCCCGGTTCCCGCTCACGGTATGCCGTGTGCCACCGTGCCTGTGGCGCACCCGAATTCACGAGGAGCACTCCCATGTCCGACCCGACCACCTGGGGTTTCGAGACCCGGCAGATCCACGCCGGCCAGCAGCCCGACCCGACGACCGGCGCGCGCGCCCTGCCGATCTACCAGACGACGAGTTACGTCTTCAACAGCACCGAGCACGCCGCGAACCTTTTCGCGCTCAAGGAGCTCGGCAACATCTACACCCGGATCATGAACCCCACCCAGGCCGTGGTCGAGGAGCGGATCGCGGCGCTCGAGGGCGGCATCGGTGCCCTGCTCGTCGCGAGCGGCCAGGCCGCGACGACCTTGGCCCTGCTCAACATCGCCGAGGCAGGTGACCACATCGTCTCCTCGTCGGCGCTCTACGGGGGCACCCTCAACCTGCTGAAGTACTCCTTCAAGCGCTTGGGCGTCGGGGTGACCTTCGTCGAGGCACAGAACGACCCGGACGCCTGGCGGGCTGCCGTGCAGCCGAACACCAAGGCCTTCTTCGCCGAGTCCATCGCCAACCCCAAGGCCGACGTCCTCGACATCGAGGCCGTCGCCGCGGTGGCCCATGAGGTCGGTGTGCCCCTCGTCGTCGACAACACCATCGCGACCCCGTTCGTCCTCAACCCCCTGGCGCACGGTGCGGACGTCGTCGTGCACTCGGCGACGAAGTACATCGGCGGCCACGGCACGTCGATCGCCGGCGTCATCGTCGACGGTGGGACCTTCGACTTCGGCGCCGACCCGGAGAAGTTCCCGACGTGGAACACCCCGGACGAGAGCTACCACGGGCTGGTCTACGCACGTGACCTGGGCAAGGACGGCGCTTTCGGCGCCAATGTGTCCTTTGGGCTCAAGGCGCGAGTGCAGTTGCTGCGCGACCTGGGTCCGGCCGCGGCCCCCTTCAATGCCTTCCTCATCGCGCAGGGGCTCGAGACGCTCAGCCTGCGCCTCGAGCGGCACCTGGCCAACGCCAAGGCGGTCGCGGCCTTCCTCAGCGACCACCCGCAGGTGGAGGTCGTGCACTGGGCCTCGCTGCCGGGTCATCCGGCCCACGAGCGGGCCGCGAAGTACGCGCCCAAGGGCGCGGGTGCGGTGCTCGCCTTCGAGATCAAGGGTGGGGTCGATGCCGGTCGCGCCTTCGTCGAAGGGCTCGAACTGCACAGTCACGTCGCCAACATCGGTGACGTGCGTTCCCTGGCCATCCACCCGGCCACGACGACGCACAGCCAGGGTGGCGACGAGGACCGGCTGGCCGCGGGCGTCACGCCAGGGCTCGTGCGCCTGGCGGTCGGGCTCGAGACGATCGACGACATCCTCGCCGACCTGGCGACCGGCTTCGCCGCCGCGGCCGAGGCCGTCGCGCAGGCCCCAGCCGAGGCGGAGGCCACGACCGTCTCCTGACCGGGAGCCCGCCACGGGCACCGAAACCGCACTATTGGCGGGTTTCGGCGGGACCGGTGGGCACCGAAACTGCACTATTGGTGGGTTTGGGCCCCTGTGGAAAACCTCGAGGCGTCGTCATGGATCGGCCTACCGTCGATCCATGACGACGTTTCGGGTGGATGCCGATCAGGTGGCGGCGTTGGGTGCTGGCCTCGCCGACCTGGCCGTGGCCCTGGCAGGGCAGGGTGAGGACGCGCGAGCCGACTCGTGGGCCCTGGGTGGTGGTGAGGCGACAGCCGCTTTCGAAGTCGCGGTGGGTCATTGGCGTCACGAGCGCCTGGCACTGGCCCGCGCCCTCGACTCCCTCGGGGCCGCGGCCGCGACCGCTGGAGCGGTCTATGTGGACACCGAAGTGGGCGTTGGTCGCTCACTGATCGGCGGGGTGCAGTGATGCTGGAGTCGATCCCCGGCGACCCGGACTCCGTGCTCGTGCTGGCTGATGCCCTCCAGGCCTCGGCCGTGCGTCTGGGCGCGACGGCCGACGCTGTGCGTGGTCTCGGGCCGGGGGCGGTGTGGGACGGGCCGGCCGGCACCGCGTTCGGTGGTCAGGTCGCTGCCCTCGCACCCCTGCTGGCCGCGGCTGCCGACCGAAGTGCCGGCAGTGCGGCTGCCTTGCGCGCCTTTGCCCCAGCCCTCGACCGGGCGCAAGCAGCGATCGCCAGGGCGGTGGACCAGCATCTGGTCGCCGAACGTCGGTATGCCGCGCTCGAGGAGGAGGCCTACACCCTCCTCACGCTGGGGCGCACCGAACTCGACCCCGAGGTGATCGTCGTGCGTCAGGCACAGTGCGGCGCCCTCGCCGTCCAGACGGATGCGCTCGCCACGCACCGCGCCGCCGTGGCCGACTTCGAGGCCGCTGATGCCACCTGTGGCGCGGCCCTGCGGAGGGCGTCGGCGGACGCGATCGGTGACTCCGCGGCATACCGGATGGTGCTGGGTGCCTCCAGCGAGGGCAGAGCCCAGGACCTGATCAGCGTGCCCGGCCTGCTCCTTCCTCCGGTGGGTGCGGCGGCCGGGGTCGTCGGCGCGGGCGCGGACGCGATGCTCGCGGGGTTCTGGGACGAAGGTGGTTGGGACAAGGTGGCGGTCAATATTGCCCTCGCCGGGATCGGGTCCTGGGGCAAGGTGTTGAAGGCCGGGGCTCTGGCCGGGTCCACGCGCACGGTGACGCGTGGCGCGCAGCGCACGAGCACCGTCACGGGGGCCTCGATGACGACCCGGGATCGGCTCCGCGCCGGGGTGCGTGCGGAGGTCGATAACTTCACCGACAGCTTGCGCGGTGGGAGCGGCAAGCCGTTCCTCAAGCTGTCGGCGGGTGAATCGGCGCGCGTCACACCAGAATTCGTGGCCCGGCAGAAGGTCCCCTGGCGCGTTCGGGCCGCAGCCCTGCCCGACCGGGCGCGGGAATGGTCCCGGCATGTGGCGGCCACCGGCCGGGAGAAGACGATCCTCGGCCAGTGGGAACTCGCGTCCGCGGGCGGGACCAACGCCAAGCAGATGTATGCCGCGGGCGTCACCCTCGAGGTCTCCGCGACCGTCACCGGAAAGGTCACCGAGCAAGTCGATGAGTTCCGCGCCGAGGACCGTCGACGATGATGCTCGGCCTATCGTTGGGCGGGTGTCCACTCCCGCGCCGATTCCCGCCGCGGACCTGAACTATCCCGAGCACCTGCCGGTCGTCGCCCGCCGTGAGGACCTGCTCGCCGCTCTGCGCGACCACCAGGTCGTCGTCATCGCGGGGGAGACCGGGTCGGGGAAGACGACACAGTTGCCCAAGATGTGCTTGGAGCTCGGTTTCGGCAGCCACGGCCAGATCGGCCACACGCAGCCGCGGCGGATCGCGGCGCGGTCGGTCGCGGAGCGGATCGCGGAGGAACTGGGCGAGCCGCTGGGGCCCGAGGGCACCGGGATCATCGGCTTCCAGGTGCGCTTCACCGACCACAGCAGTGATCGCACCCGCGTGAAGGTGATGACCGACGGCATCCTGCTCGGCGAGATGCAGCGTGATCGTGACCTGCGGCGCTACGACACGATCATCATCGACGAAGCGCACGAGCGCTCGCTCAACATCGACTTCATCCTGGGCTACCTCAAACAGCTGCTGCCGCGGCGGCCGGACCTCAAAGTCATCGTCACGTCGGCCACCATCGACCCTGAGCGCTTCCAACGTCACTTCGCCACCGACGATCACGGCCACGTCGTGCGGGACGTGCCGATCATCGAGGTGTCAGGCCGGACCTACCCGGTGGAGGTGCGCTACCGGCCGCTCGTCGATCTCTCCCCTGACGGCAAGACGGTGGTCGCAGAACGTGATCAGGTGGCCGGTGTCGTCGACGCGGTCGAGGAGCTGTGGACCGAGATCCCTCCGGGGTCGGACGCGACCGACATCCTGTGCTTCTTCTCCGGGGAACGCGAGATCCGCGACGCGGCAGATGCGCTCACCGCCTTGAAACTGCCCGGCACCGAGGTGCTGCCGCTCTACGCGCGCCTCAGTGCCGCTGAGCAGCACCGTGTCTTCCGACGCAGCGGACAGCGCCGCATCATCCTGGCCACGAACGTCGCGGAGACCTCGTTGACCGTGCCAGGCATCGGCTTCGTCGTCGACACCGGCACGGCCCGCATCTCCCGCTACAGCCAGCGGACCAAGGTGCAACGGTTGCCGATCGAGCCGATCAGCAAGGCGAGCGCTGCCCAGCGCACTGGTCGATGCGGGCGGGTGGCCGAGGGCATCTGCATCCGGCTCTACTCCTCGGAGGACTTCGAGGCCCGCCCCGACTTCACCGAGCCCGAGGTGCAGCGCACCTCCCTGGCCTCCGTCATCCTGCAGATGACGGCCCTGGGACTCGGTGATGTCGCGAAGTTTCCCTTCGTCGATGCCCCGGACCCGCGTCAGGTCGCCGACGGAGTCAGACTTCTGGAGGAACTCGGTGCACTCTCCGGACGCCGACTGACCAATGTCGGGCGCACGTTGGCGCGGCTACCCGTGGACCCTCGCCTCGGCAGGATGCTCATCGAGGCCGGCAAGCGAGGCTGCACGCGTGAGGTCCTCGTCATCGTCGCTGCCCTGTCGATCCAGGATCCGCGGGAGCGCCCCGTCGACAAGGAGGCCCAGGCCGACCAGCAGCACGCTCGCTTCAAGGCCAAGGACTCCGACTTCGCCACCCTCCACAACCTGTGGCGCTACCTCAAGGACCAACAGAAAGCCCTGTCCCACAGTGCCTTCCGGCGTCTGTGCAGGGCCGAGTACCTCCATTACCTGAGAGTGCGTGAATGGCAGGACCTGCACCAGCAGCTGCGTCAGGCCTGCAAGAGCCAGCGCATCGATCCCGACCTCGGGACGGCGGCCCACGGCCACGAACCCGATTGGGACACCATCCACCAGGCGCTCCTCGCCGGTCTCCTCAGCCATGTCGGCGTGCGGGACGAACTCAAGCGCGACTACGCCGGTGCCCGCGGCGCCCATTTCGCGATCAGCCCCGGCTCGGCACTCTTCCGTTCTCGACCGGACTTCGTCGTGGCGGCCGAACTGGTCGAGACCTCACGCCTGTGGGCCCGCACCAACGCCAGGATCGAGCCGGAGTGGGCCGAGGATGTCGGTCGGCACGTCGTGAAACGCACGGTCAGCGAGCCGCGCTGGTCCAAGAAGCAGGGTGCGGTCGTCGCGAGCGAGCGAGTGACGCTCTATGGCGTGACGCTCGTGGCTGATCGGACGATCCAGTACGCCAGGGTCAACGCGCAAGAGGCGCGTGAGATCTTCCTTCGCAGAGCGCTCGTCGAGGGTGACTGGGCGCCGGTCCACCAGTTCTGGACGGACAACCAACGCACGCTCGCCCGGGTGACCGAGCTCGAGGAGCGGGCTCGGCGTCGTGACCTCACGGTGCACGACGACGTCATCTTCGAGTTCTTCGACGCACGTATCCCGGCAGATGTCGTGAGCGAACGGCACTTCGACCGGTGGTGGCGCGGTGAGCGCAAACGGCGCCCGCACCTGCTCGACTTCACCGCGGACATGCTGCGCAGCGACACCGCCCCGGAGGTCTCGGCCGACGACTATCCCAAGGTCTGGCGGCAGGGGGAGCTGTCCCTGCCGGTGACCTACCAGTTCTCGCCGGGCGCAGCCGCCGACGGGGTGACGGTGCACATCCCCGCGGCCGTCCTCAACCAGGTGCAGGACACCGGCTTCGATTGGCAGGTGCCCGGCCTGCGTGAGGAACTCGCCGTCGCCCTGATCAAGTCGCTGCCCAAGGTGACCCGTCGCCATTTCGTGCCGGCCCCCAATCACGCCATGGCGGCACTTGCCGACGCGGACCCGGGATCGGGACGTTCCTTCACCGAGGAGTTGGCGCGAGTCTTGTTCGCGCGCAGCGGTGTTCGCATCGACGCGGGGGAGTGGGGCACGACACCTGTGCCCGATCATCTGCGCATCACCTTCAGCGTGGAGGCTCCCGGTGGTCGGGTCGTCGCCAGTGGAAAGGACCTCTCCACTCTGCGCGAACGCTCGGCCGGTGCGGTCCGGTCGAGGATGGCTGCCGCGGGCGAACGACTGGAGAAGCGTGGCTTGGTCGACTGGACCATCGGCACCGTGCCTGAGACCTTCGAGGGGCGCTCCGGTGGCCACACGGTCCAGGGCTTCCCCGCACTCGTCGACGAGGGCTCCTCGGTCGCCCTCAAGGTCCTCGCGGATTCCGGTTCGGCGGAGGCCGCCCACCGCCGCGGGGTGCGACGACTGCTCATCCTCAACACGTCGCCACCGTGGAAGCGAGTGCTCGCCCGCCTCACCAACACGCAGAAGGTCGTCCTCGCCACCAGCCCACACGGCAGCGTCCCGGCCCTCCTCGAGGACTGCCTGGCCGCGGCCGTCGACGCCATCGTCGCCGAGCACGTGCCCGGTCAGGTCCGCACCCCCGAGTCGTATGCCGCGGCGCTGGCCGCCGTGCGCACCCACATCGCCACGCGAGTGCTCACCGTCGTGGACGGCGTGATCCCCGTCCTGGAGGCCGCCACTCGGGTCCGTCATCTGCTCGAGGCCACGGGGTCGCGACTGCCGGCGACGACCGCGGACGTTCGTGCCCAACTCGGGAGTCTCGTCCGTCCGGGCTTCGTCGCCGACACCGGCGAGGACCGACTTCGCCACCTCACCCGCTACCTGCGCGCCATGGAGGTCCGCCTGGAGCGGGCCGCGAGGAACCCGCGCGAGGCGCAACTGCAGGCCACCATCGACAGCGTCGAGACGGCATACGCAGACCTGCTGGACACCCTGCCCGAGCCGCGCCGACGCTCCCAAGCCGTGCTCGACCTCGCCTGGCTCATCGAGGAGCTGCGCGTGTCCCTCTTCGCCCAAGGGCTCGGCACCGCGGAGAAGGTCTCCGACAAGCGCGTCCTCGCCGCGATCGCCGCCCAACGCCCCTGAGCAGGAATCACCACGCCGACGGAGACGTTGAGCAGGGCAGTTCCCTCCTGAGAGGCTTGACCCGTGCAGAACCCCTCTTCGCTCTATCACTTCGAGACCGACGGCACCGGCGCAGTGCACCAACCGGGCGTCTTGCTCGTGCTGCTCGGCGCGTTCATCGACGCCGGCAACATCCAACGCACCCTGGGCTCCCACCTGCTCGAGACCGGCGAGCCCCAGATCGTCGCGTCCTTCGACGTCGACCAGCTCCTCGATTACCGCGGACGTCGCCCGATGATGGTCTTCGACGCCGATCGCTGGGTGTCCTACGACGACCCCGCGATCCTCCTGCACCGGCTCACCGACCGCGACGGCCAGACGTATTACGTCCTCACCGGCCCGGAGCCCGACTACCAGTGGGAACGCTTCATCGAGGCCCTGCGCCAGGTGATGGATGTCTTCGGCATCACGCTGGCGGTGAGCGCGCACGGTATCCCGATGGGTGTTCCCCACACGCGACCGGTCGGCCTGACCGCCCACGCCACCGACCCCCGCCTCATCGGCGAGGCGCAATCGCCCTTCGGCCGTGTCCAGGTGCCCGGCAGCCTCCCCGCGCTGCTCGAACTCCGCCTCGGTGAGTCCGGTCGCGAGGCGCTCGGCTTCGCCGTCCACGTGCCGCACTACCTGGCCCAGGCCGAATGGGCCGAGGGGGCGCTCGCCGTCCTCAACGCCGTTGTCGACCACACCGGGCTCAACCTGCCCAATGACGACCTCATCGCCAAGGCGGGAGCCAACACGCGCGAGATCGCGAGCGAGCTCTCGGACAACACCGAGGCGGCCCAGTTGGTGCAGGCGCTGGAGCAGCAGTACGACACCTTCATGGAGGGCAAGGAGCGCCCGAGCCTGCTGGCGACCGAGGCGTCGGAGTTGCCGAGCGCCGAGGAGCTGGGGGCCGAGTTCGAGCAGTTCCTGCGCAACAACCCGGAGGCGTGACCGGTCAGCCCTTGGCGTCCGACCACCGCTCGATGACGGAGGTGTCGGCGACGAAGCGCACGGGTGCACCGCCGGACCACCGGCGAGATGCGTCGGCGAGGGCCTGATCCACGACCGCGGCCACCTCGGCTGCTCGCTCTGCGGGGGCGTGGACGAGCAACTCGTCATGGAGGCAGAGCACGATCTGCGCGCCGAGGGGTGCGCCGAGAGCTCGAACCGTCGCGGCCCACGCCTTGAAGAGCTCGGCGGCTGCTCCCTGGATGATCGCGTTGCGCGCGAACCGTCCCCGTGCCGCATCGAGGGCCGGGTCGGTCCCGATCGGGACGCCGCGCAGGAAGCGGCCGGTGGGGATGAGTCGACCACCGAAGGTGCGCAGGTCACCGCCACGCACCCCCACGGCATACGCATCGTCGAGGAGGCGCATCGCGACCGGATAGGCACGCTCCAGCCCGGCGAGGGCCTCACCGGCGGCTCCGGATCGCTGGCCGTACATCGCGGCCAGCACGGCCACCTTGGCGATCGGTCGCTCGACGCCCAAGCGGGCGGCGACCGGCGCGTAGAGGTCGTCGGCTCGGGTTGCCTCGGCAAAGGTCCGGTCGCCCGACACGACGGCGAGGACTCGCGGCTCGATCTGACCGAGATCAGCGCGGACGAGAACCTGCCCCAAGTGCGCAGCCACACCCGGTCGCAGCGCCGCCGGCAGGTTGTGCAGGCCGTTGTCGGCGGTCATCCGCCCTCCGGCACCGTCACAGGCCGTCCATGATCCGCGCAGCCGGTCGTCGGCGCCGACGTGCTCGGCCAGCCAACGGTGCCCATAGGTGGTGGCGATCCGCTCCCGCTTGCGCCAGTCGAGGAGGGCGCCGACGACCGGGTGCACCGCACGCTGGTCCTCGAGCACCCACTTGCGGGTGTTGGGCACCTCGACCCCGACTCCGTGGAGCAGCGCCTTGACCGCTGCGGGATTGCGCAGGTCCGTGGCCTCGCGGCCCGGCACGAGGTCGAGTACCGCCTTGTCCCGGTGGGCTCGCGCCGCCACTTCGTCGGCGACGGACTGCGGACGCGGGCCGGCCGCCTCCTCGATCAGGGCTTCGATGCGGGGCCGGTCGAGCGGCAGCCCGTCGTGGGCCAGGTCCACGCACAGGAGGGCCGCCGCGGACTCCGAGGCGATCGTGCCGATCACCCGAGGGCCGAGGGCAGCGGCCTGTTCCCGCTGCCGCAGGGCGGTGACGAGCGCTGCCCGTGCCCAGGCGATGAGGCGGTCATCGGTCTCGAGCCAGGTGCCGTGGACCGCGTCGGGTCTGATGTGACCGTCCGCCCGGACCAGTTCACCGCGTTCGCCGGTGTCCGCAGCGAACTCGAAGAGGTCGCCGGTGGGTGGGGGCGGCACCTGATCCAGCGGTATGCCGTGCGCTCCCGCCCAGGCGTTCCCAGCGTCGGCGCGCCATCCGCCGTGGAGCACGCGGTGAGCCTCGGCGATGTCCCAGGAGCGGGCTGGGCGGATGCCGGCCGCGACGAAGGGCCGCAGGGCCGGGTCGGCGGACCAGAGGACCCAACGTGGCCGAAGGCGTCCCTCGATCGAGCGCACCGTGTCGACGACCTTCGACGTGTCGACGACGGTGAGGGCGGAAGGTGACCCCACGGCATACCGCTGGAAGGTGCGGTCGCCGACGAGCACGGCGACCGGGGACCCCCACGAACCGACGTCGTCGTCGGTCACAAGGGGGAGCATGCAAAGGAGGTTACGCGGGCCGACTCTGGCAGGATTGGCGGCGATCCAAGTCGACCAGATCGGGCGACGGGAAGGACGTCACGTGTTCGGCAACGACAAGAAGGCTCGCACCCAGAGCGCCCTCGAGCAGGCTCAGGCGCCGCAGGAGAGCGGCTTCGTCGGTGGCAAGGCCATGGCGATGGTCGAGAAGTTACTCGACGTCGGCATCGACGGCAGGGGTCCTTTCGACTCGGCGACCGAGGTCGCCGCGAAGGCTCTGGCCAAGGAGCCAGACCCCGAGCGCGCGGTCGACGCCATCGTCAAGAGCCACCTCAAGTTGGCGATGGCCAATGGTTTCGTCACCAGTCTCGGCGGCTTCATCACGATGCCGGTCGCGCTGCCCGCGAACGTCACTGGCTTCTACCTTCTCGCCACCCGCATGGTCGCGGCCGTCGCCAAGGCCCGGGGCTACGACCTCACCCAGCCGCACATCCGTTCGGCCGTCCTGCTCAGCCTCGTCGGCGCGGACGCCGACGACCTGCTCGCCAAGGCCGGCGTCGTCGTGCCCACCGGTCGACTGACGGCACTGGCCGCCGAGCGGCTGCCCGGCCCGGCCCTGATGGTCGTCAACAAGGCGATCGGTTTCCGGATCCTCGCCACCTCGGGCAAGTCGATCTTCAAGCGGTTCGGCCGCAACGTGCCCCTCATCGGTGGTGCCGTGGGGGCCGGGCTCGACGGTTGGGTGCTGCACAAGATCGCGGACAAGGCTCGTGAGGAGTTCGTGACCGCCGCACCCCAGATCACGGCCTGAGGTTCTCAACCCACTCTCAACGACGCGCCATGGTCCGACCGGAACCGGGATGGACCGCAAAGCGTCCGTTGTTGAGGAAGAAGACGCCGCCGATCACTGGTGGCGCGTGACCCGTGGAGGACCCCATGGCCAGCCCCCGTCTGAGCATCATTCGCAACCTGTTCGCCGCGTTCCGGCTCGCCTCGCGACCCGGCGGCCCTTCAGTGGGTGAGCGGCTCTCCTCCCTCCCGCGCCTCGTGCGCGCGGTCGCACGCGGGGAGTATGTCGGCGCCACGACCGGCAGGCTGCTGTTGATGGTCGGCGCCCTCGCGTGGTTGGTCTCACCTCTGGACCTCCTGCCGGAGGCGGTCCTGGGCGTCTTCGGGCTGGTCGACGATGCGGTGATCGCGTCCTGGCTGGTGACCACGGTGGTCAACGAGACCGAAGCCTTCATCGGCTGGGAGCGCGGGATCACCGCCACCTCGGAGACGGTGCCAGGACACGTCCTGCGCTGAACACACCTGATCGGCCTTCGCTCGGCGGGGGCGGCCATGCACAGGCCGCCCCCGCCGACGTGTGTCGTCCACAGGGTGTGGCTGTTGCAGGTGCGCCGCTCCCGGGTGGCGACAACGGTCGGGGCATGACGACGACACTGCCCCAGCGCATCCGCTCCATCGACGAACTCATCACCTGGTTGCCCTACCAACTGGGCCACCAGCCGACGCAATCACTCGTGCTCGTGGCTCTCACCCGGGGCCGCTTGCTGGGTGTCTGCCGCATCCCACTGACCAACGAGCTTGCTGGCGAGGAACTCGGCGTCGACGAGGTCCTCGACGTGGTGTCCGGCGCACTGAAAACACTGGCGCGCGAGGGAAGTGACCAGGTCCACGCGGTCGCCTACGAGGAGTTTCCGGGCCAGTCCGGGCTCGCCGTCGGAGCCCTCGAGGCCGCAGCCCAGTTCATGGATGTCGAGTTGGCCGGCCTTGCCGTCGTGCACGCTGGCTGCCGCCGGCTGCCCTGGTCGACCGATCCCGCCGATCGTCGCGGATCGCCGGTCCAACCCGTGGAGACCTGTCCGGCCGCCCTCCACCTGCTCGTCGACGGCCAGGTGCCGATGCCTGATCGCGCTGCCCTGCGCACCCTGGTGCACGAGGACAGCACCCTCAGTGAGCCGGTCCGCCCCGCGCTCGCCCGTCTGGTCACGCGCAGGTCGCGCCGCCCCGCGCGCGCCGGTCGGCTCTGGCAGCGGCTGCTGGCTGATGGTGGGTCGCCGGCGCAGGTCGCGGCACTCTCCGGCGATGACCGCGCCAAGCTCCTCGCTTCGCTGGCCGACGTGCACTGGCGGGATGCCATCATCGCCTGGGTTGCGCCCGGATCGCTCCCGCTGGCGGCCCTGCCCGCCACTGCTCGAGCCGGCCTGCGCACCTGGCTGCCCGATCCGGTCTCCGACGAGACCGCGGCTCTCGGCAAGCTCATGACACTGGCACGATCGGCACCGTCGGACCAACCGGTGTGTGCCCACGTCTGCGCAGTCGTGGGCTGCATCGCCTGGCACCTGGGAAACGGCGCGACCGGCCGGGACGCGCATGAGCGTGCCCTCATCATCGATCCCGCGCACCGACTGGCCCGGCTCGGGTTGCGGGCCATCGACCTGGGCATGCGTCCCGGTGACCGTCCACACCCTGGATCAGCGGCTGACGTTCGACCACGCCCGGCCGTATAGTGGCCGCAGGTCATGAGCGCCAGCGCACAGCCCCGGCTTGCTGGCCGGCAACCCTCCTCGCGGTGGGGTGCCCCGGGTGAGGACCGGGCCGGGCGGGATCCACGCCCCGGCAAGCGCGAGCAGGGAGTCCATCACATGTCGGTCCATCACCTGCCACCGCCGGCCTCGCCATGGCCTGAGGATGAGCCAGCCGGTGAGCGTCAGTTCCTCGACATCGGCGCCATCGACCTCGAGCGTGGAGGCCACCTCCCTGACGTGACCGTCGCCTACGAGACCTGGGGGACCCTGAATGCGGCCGGCGACAATGCCGTGCTCGTCGAGCACGCGTTGACCGGGGACAGCCACGTCGTCGGCGAGGCCGGCCCGGGCCACCCGACAGCCGGCTGGTGGCAGGGGCTCATCGGAACGGGGGCCCCGCTCGACACCGATCGCCACTTCGTCGTGGCCACCAACGTCCTGGGTGGCTGTCGCGGCACCACCGGGCCATCCACGGCCGCACCCGACGGGCGCCCTTGGGGCTCCCGCTTCCCCTTCGTCACGATCCGTGACCAAGTTGCCGTCGAGAGCGTGGTGGCCGATCGCCTCGGGATCCAGCGGTGGTCAGCGGTCCTGGGCGGGTCGATGGGTGGGATGCGGGCCCTTGAATGGGCGGTGGGGCACCCCGATCGTGTGGCCCGTGCGATCGTCCTGGCCTCCACCGCGGCGGCCTCGGCCGACCAGATCGCCTGGAGCCACCCACAGTTGCTCGCCATCCGCAGTGATCCCGCCTTTGACGGTGGCGACTACTACGGCGGCCCGGGTCCGATCGGTGGGCTGGGGATTGCTCGCCGAATCGCTCACCTGACCTATCGCAGCGAGACCGAACTCGCCGACCGCTTCGGTCGGAGGGTCCAGGGCGCCGAGGACCCGCTCGGCGGCGGTGGGCGCTTCGCTGTCGAGAGTTACCTGGACCACGCTGCCGGCAAGTTGGTCGGCCGCTTTGACGCCAACAGCTACCTGGTGTTGACCGAGGCCATGAACTCCCACGATGTGGGCCGCGACCGAGGCGGGCTCGGCGCGGCGCTGGGCCGGGTCACGGGCGCCCTGGTCGTCGCCGACGTCGACTCCGACCGGTGTTATCCGCCGCGGCTGTCCGACGACATCGCCGCCCGGGTGCCGGGTGCCGATCGCGTCACGATCCGGTCCGGGCACGGCCATGACGGATTCCTGATCGAAACCGAGCAGGTCGGGGCGATCATCGAAGGCGCCTTGGCGTCGTCCTGAGGCGGGACCACGTCGGTGCGCCACAGGGGCACGCCCGTTGGGGTAGCGTCTGCGGCGGGTGCGCGCGGTGCGAACCCGTTTGGACCAGGAGGAGGATCAGTGACGATCGTCGTCGGGTATGTGTCCACCAAGGAGGGTCAGGCTGCGCTTCAGCGAGCCCTCGCCGAGGCCAAGCTTCGTCGGACGAACCTTGTCGTCATCAACTCGAACCGCGGCGGACGCGACTTCGACGGTGACGCCAGCGCACGCAGCGAGTCGGAGCTCGAGCGCATCGCCACCGATGCCGCGGCCGACGGGGTCGACATGGAGGTGAGGCAACTCGTGCGAGGGAACGAGCCCGCAGAGGACCTGATCTCCGTGGCCGACGAGACCGGTGCCGACCTCATCGTCATCGGCCTGCGCCGCCGAACCCCGGTCGGCAAGCTCATCCTCGGCTCCAACGCCCAGCGCATCCTGCTCGATGCGCCATGTGCCGTCCTGGCCGTCAAGGCCTGAATCGGTCGACGCCGTGGACCCCGCCATGCGGGGTCCACGCCGTGTGCGTTTTATAATGGTCACAGAACTGCGACCGGGGTTCGCGCGAAACTGACTCGCTCGGGCCCATCGCGGTGCCCCGTCCTTACGCCTTCGCGGTGCTTTGCGTGCCCGGAAGCGATCGCGCCCAGAGATTGTTGGTGTCATCGGTGCCGTCGAAAGAACCCGCCCTCCCCGCGGAGTTCAGCCATCCTGCGCTCCAGACATTGGTGAAGCGGGGCAGGGTCGACGGACGGGTGTCGGGTGAAGACGTCGCCGTGGCCATCACGACGGCAGGCGTCAAGCCCGCACGGGGTCGAGTAGTCATGAATGCGTTCGCTGATCAGGGAATCGAGGTCACATTGACTGCCAGCGCAGAAAAGAAGGTTGCCGGTCGCTCCGGCACGAAGGCTGCTGTCAAGGCACCGGTGAAGAAGGCCGCCGCGTCGGCGAAGAAGGCCGCTCCGGCGAAGAAGGCTGCGCCGGCGAAGGCCGCCGCCACGGCCGCGCCCGCGAAGAAGGCTGCGCCGGCGAAGGCTGCCGCCACCCCCGCCGCTGCGAAGGCAGCAACCAAGAGCGCCACCGCGAAGGCTGCGCCTGCCAAGAAGGCCGCCACCACCAAGGCCGCCGTAAAGGCCGCCGCAGCTCCGGTGGCGCCGGCGAAGAAGGCGGCAGCACGCACGGCGACCGCCAAGAAGGCGGCCCCTGCCGCGGCCACTCCCGAGGTCGTCGACGAGGACCAGGAGAGCGTCGAGGACACCGACGAGGGTGAGCCGGCGGAGACCGAGTTGGAGGAGGTCGAGGTCGAGGAGACCCTCGACGCCACCGACACCGCGGATGACGACGATTCCGACGAGGAGAGTGCCGCCAAGCCGGCACCCGCCGCAGCCGAAGAGGACGAATCATCGGCGGCCTTCGTCATTCGTGACGACGACGAGGACGATGCTCCCGCGCAGCAGGTGGTCACCGCTGGCGCCACTGCCGACCCGGTCAAGGACTACCTGAAGCAGATCGGCAAGGTCGCCCTGCTCAATGCGGAGCAAGAGGTCGAGCTGGCCAAGCGGATCGAGGCCGGTCTCTTCGCGGAGGAGAAGTTGAACGCCGGCGAGAAGATCGACATGACGCTCAAGCGCGAGCTGTGGTGGATCTCCCAGGACGGCAAGAAGGCCAAGAACCACCTGCTCGAGGCCAACCTTCGTCTGGTTGTTTCGCTGGCCAAGCGTTACACCGGGCGCGGCATGCTCTTCCTCGACCTGATCCAAGAAGGCAACCTGGGCTTGATCCGTGCGGTCGAGAAGTTCGACTACACCAAGGGCTACAAGTTCTCGACCTATGCCACGTGGTGGATCCGTCAGGCGATCACGCGGGCGATGGCCGATCAGGCCCGGACCATCCGAATCCCGGTCCACATGGTCGAAGTGATCAACAAACTCGCCCGCGTGCAGCGCCAGATGCTCCAGGACCTGGGTCGAGAGCCCACCCCGGAGGAACTGGCCAAGGAACTCGACATGACCCCCGAGAAGGTCGTCGAAGTCCAGAAGTACGGCCGCGAGCCCATCTCCCTCCACACCCCTCTCGGCGAGGATGGCGACAGCGAATTCGGTGACCTCATCGAGGACTCCGAAGCCGTGGTGCCCGCCGACGCCGTGAGCTTCACGCTGCTGCAGGAGCAGTTGCACTCGGTGTTGGACACCCTGTCCGAGCGCGAGGCGGGCGTCGTCTCGATGCGCTTCGGTCTCAGCGATGGCCAGCCGAAGACCTTGGACGAGATCGGCAAGGTCTACGGCGTCACCCGTGAGCGGATTCGGCAGATCGAGTCCAAGACGATGAGCAAGCTGCGTCACCCCAGCCGCAGCCAGGCCCTTCGCGACTATCTCGACTGAGCCTGAGCGGACCTCACCGACCCCGTCGGTCGACCGAGTTCCACATCTCACCCCATGCCCGTCGGCCCTCCAAAGGCCACAGCCAGGCGCGAATCCGCATCGTCAATCGACGACGTGATCTCGCGGTCCTGGCGACCAACTCGGAGTCGGCGGTGACGTCGGGCAGGTCGGCGCCGGGCGCGGCATACCGGGCGCGTTCGAGGGTGGCGACCACGGTGTCGAGCGCCGCTGTCGACGCCCCGTCCAAGTAGGCCGATCGCGTCAGGGTGTCACGGGCCTGTCGCGGCGTCTCACCGGGGCCTGCCCTCACCTCGATGTCGTCGAGGCGGTCGAGGAGGGACTGCCACAGCACCTCGGTGCGTTCGGCGTCGTCCCGGGCGCGCCGGAGCGCGCGACGCCGCCGAATCGAGCCCAGGAGGGGCGTGATCAGGACGCTGATCGCGACCAGCAGGATTGTCGTCAAGGGGATCCAGGTCGCGCGCAGCCATCCACCGACATCGGCGATCACCCCTGCCAGCCCCGGCTCTTCGGAGGTGGTGGGCGCGGGCGCGGCGCTGTCGCTTGCTTCGGCCGTCGCGCTCGTTGACGGCGCACTCGTCGTGGCCGAAGGCCCCGTGGTCGGCGCGGCGTCGATCGTCCAGCCGGGTGCCTGACCCGTGTGTGTGCCCGGGGTGGGTTCGAAGCGCACCCATCCGATCGACGGGAAGTACAGCTCTGGCCAGGCGTGCGCGTCGGCCGACCGCACCGTCCACTCCCGGCCGTTGAGCGTGCCGGGCAGGAAGCCGATCGCGACGCGAGCCGGAATCCCTCGGTGCCGGGCCATCATGACCATCGCCGTGGCGAACTGCACGCAGTAGCCACGTCGAGTCGCGAGGAACTGGCTGAGCGGGTCGAGCGGCACCGCTCGACCCGTGTCGTCGGAGGCCACGGGTGTGGCGAGGTCGAGCGAATAGGTGAACCGTGCGCTGCGTAGCCATGCCTGGATCCGCCAGGCCTGTTCGGCGGCGTCGAGGTCGGCCGGCGCCACCTCGTCGAGGATCGCGGACACGTAGTCGGCCGACATGGCGTCGATGGCCAGATCGTCGGCCCGGTCCGAGCCACGCGGATCGGCGGCCCGCAGTTGCGCCTGGGAGGGTTCGACCAGCTCGTAGTTGACGGCATACGAGTCCATCTCCCCGACCCGTTTGACCATCCCGTTGGCGTCGACCCGCAGCCGATCGGCGGCGACGTCGATGGTCAGTGGGGTGCCGGGCAGGGGCAATTGCGGAGCAGCCATGCGGTTGTCGGTGACGCGCGTGGTCGGGGTCCGGCGCGCGATGGCCTCGCTGGCGTCGGTCGCGGGCAACTCACCCCCGGTGTCGAAGAGTTGGCCGCTGGTCGGCCGCCAGACTCCGTCGGAGTACTGGTTGAGCACGTCGACGCGCATCGGTGGAGGGTTGGGGTCGTCGGTCTCGTAACGGAGGACCGGCTGGGTCGAACGGTCGCCGAGATGCTGGGCCACCGCCAAGGTGTCCTGCAGTGACGATCCCACCCCATTGCCTCCGCGATCCCCGCGAGCCAACCCGTCGGCGATGAAGCGAGGTGGGAGGTGGGGGAGCACCCCCGGCAGGACGACCGCAGCCGCAATGGCGATGAGCGCGACACCACGGGCCCAAGTGAGGATGCCGGGGGCTGGGTTGCGGACCTGGCCACCGCGAGGACGGGCGATCACTGCCCCCCAGCGCACGAGCCGGGAGGTCCCCTCATGGGCGAGAAGGGCGACCCACGCCGCGGCCGGGATGAGGAAGTAGGTGAAGGCCAGACCCTCGGTGCTGTTGGACGCCGCCGCCACGTATGCCGTGAGCAACGGAATCCCGGCGGCGCCCGGCATCCGTTTGGTCACCGCGAGGGCGTCGACGCTCACGGCCAGCAGGACGAAGACGACAGCCAGCACGAGGATCACCGGGGCGGTGGCGGCGACCGGCGCGGCCTGCTCGGTCACCGAGCGCACAAAGGCAGGGACGGCCGCGGTCACAGTGGTCACCGTGTCGACGGTGGGCAGGGCGTACCAGAGGGTCGATCGGAGCAGCAGGAGCAAGATGGCAACCAGCCCGATGACGAGCTGCCCGGCGACGACGATCGCGGCCGAGCGACTGACCCGACGCATGCCCACGCCGGCCACGCCGACGATGAGGACGAGCAGGACGGTGACGCGCAGCCACGAATTCGGTTGGAAGAGAGGGAGGAAGGGCAGCGCAACACCGATGGTGGCACCCGCCGCGAGCGCGGCCGGTACCACGCGGAGCCGAGTCATCGCTGCACCCCCACCAAGGACGCGCCGGTCAACTCGGACCAGACGCGTGCCGGAGGCTCGAATCCGGACACTTCCGCGGTGAGCCACCCCGCCGAGCCCAAGGTGGCGATCGTCCGTCCGGCGAGCCGGGCGGACGATTCCTCGCCGCGTCGGGGTGCATGCACCATCCCGATGGCGGTCGAGCCGTGCTGGCGAAGGGACGACAGGGCTCGAGTCGCCCCGTCGTCCAGGCCAGTTGTCAGCGCCACGAGGAGCCCTCCGGACCCGGTGAACCCGTGTGCGGCATGAAGCACTGCGCGGAAACCGTCATCGGGACCGGTGCGGATCCTGGCCAGGGTCTCGAGCATGGCGTCCACGCTCTCGTCGTTGCGAACTCCGGCGTCGTTGGTGAGGTCGGGGGTGAGCAGGTGGACGGCATACCCGAGGTCTGCGGTATGGGCCATGACAGAGGCGGCCATCGTGACGAACCACTCGAAGCTGCTCGTGGCGCCGTGCCCGGAGTGGCCGCTCTCACGGGCGTCGAGGAGGATCACGGCCCGACGACGGGCTGGTCGATCCTCCTGGCGGACCATGAGCTCACCCATCCGCGCCGTGGCCGGCCAGTGGATGCGGCGCAGGTCGTCGCCTTCGCGGTAGCCGCGGATCGATTGGTCGTCCTCACCGTGAAGGGCCACCTGATGCGGGATCGAGCCTTCCGTGCCGACGCCGCGTCCCAGCGCGCGCCCGGTGGTGAGGGGATGGATGCGTGGGGTGACGAGGATGGATCCGGTGCCCTCGACAGTCGAGGCTGCGGACGTGATCCCGAAGGGATCGCGGGTCCAGACCCGGAGGGGGCCGAGGGGGTGGGCACCGCGGACGTGCGGGCGTACGGAGTACTCGACCTCGCTGAACTGACCGAGTCCGATGGGCGGAATGGTGAAGCGGGGGCGGTCCCCGAGTGAGGGATCGAGGATCTCCTCACCGACGGCCAAGGCAGTCCGGCGCTGGCCGACGTTGTGCAACGACAGCGAGATCCGGGCCGTTTCGTCGACTCCCATCCGCGCCGGCGTGGCCACTCTGGCCACCTCGAGAACCGGTGCGCCCGTCCGGGCCAGGGTGCGACAGACGAGCAGGAGCGCCAGCACCAGGATGCCGATCCGAGTCAAGTCCCGTTGACCGAGAGCCAGGCCGGCGACGAGCAGCACCACCCCCGAGGCCAGGAAGGCGGACCCCCGCTGGGTGAGCAGGCCCGATCGACGGGCCACTGTCAGCGGGGTTGCGCGGGGACGCGCGTGCGGTCGAGGAGATCGGACAGAACGTCAGCCGCCGAGCGGCGAGAGAGTTGCGACTCCCCAGAGAGGATCACCCGGTGGGCCAGGACGGGGATCGCGATGGCCTTGATGTCGTCCGGCAGGACGTGGTCGCGGCCCCTCAGAGCGGCATGTGCGCGCCCCGCCCGCAGGAGGTGGAGCGTGGCTCGCGGCGAGATCCCCAGACGGAGGGCGGAGGTCGACCGAGTCGCTGCGGCGAGGTCGACGATGTACTGGCGCACCGCCGGCGACGCGTGCACGCGGCGGACCGCGTGGACCATCGCCTCGACCCCGGCGGCATCCACGACCGGTTTGAGGTCGGCGAGCGGGTCACCGGCTCCGTGGCTGTCCAGGAGTGCGAGTTCGGCGCGTGCGTTGGGATAGCCCATTGAGATGCGCGCCATGAAACGGTCGCGTTGCGCCTCGGGCAGAGGGTAGGTCCCCTCCATCTCGATCGGGTTCTGGGTGGCCATCACCATGAATGGGCGTGGGAGCGCATAGGTGGTCCCGTCGACGGTCACCTGCGCCTCCTCCATCGACTCCAGCAGCGCGGACTGGGTCTTGGGGGAGGCGCGATTGATCTCGTCGCCGACGACGACATTGGCGAAGATTGCGCCCGGCCGGAACTCGAAACTGCGCAGGTCCTGGTTCCAGACGCTCACTCCGGTGATGTCGCTTGGGAGCAGGTCGGGGGTGAACTGAACCCGCCGGACGGTGGCATCGACAGAACGGGCCAAGGTCTTGGCGAGCATCGTCTTGCCGACACCGGGCACGTCCTCGACCAAGAGGTGGCCCTCGGCGAGCAACGCGACCAGCGCCGTCCTGATGACGTCGTCCTTGCCCTCGATGACCGTGGCCATGGCCCGGGCCAGGTCCGTGGTGACCTGCAGCACGCGATCCAAGGCCACCCCGAGCGCGTCAGGGGTGGCGGCTTCGCCGTCGGGGGGTGCCGACCTGCTCGTCGCGGCCTCGGTCTGCCAGTCACCCACGCGCTCACCCTCCCCGGTGGCCATGACGGCCCTGTCGGGGCGTCTCGTCTCAGACATCGATCTTGCCTCACGGCTGGCCGGAAAGGGAGGGAGGAGGCGAAGCCATTCGACGCGAATTTTGCCCCACTTTCCACCACCGCCTCTGACCTGCAGAAATACTGAATCAAGGCGAAGAATACTGGTCTCAACCAGCGCAAATAGGTAACAGGTGGAGTAAAGTGGGGGAAACGGGCGGCGAGAGGTCGTGAAGGGTCGATGTCAGGGGAGGTGAGGGTCGGTGTTCCTCGGGACGCACACGCCGCGGTTGGACGACAAAGGACGGCTCTTCCTCCCCGCCAAGTTCCGCGACCAGTTGGAGCGCGGCCTGGTCGTCACCCGAGGCCAGGAGCGCTGCCTGTTCGTCTTCCCGATCGCCGAGTTCGAGCAGGTCACGACGGCCATGCGCGAGGCCCCCACCACCAATCGCAATGTCCGCGACTTCATGCGGGTCTTTCTCTCCGGCGCCTCGGACGAGGTCCCCGACAAGCAGGGGCGGGTGACGATTCCCGCTCACTTGCGGCAGTACGCCGGACTCACCAAGGACTGCACGGTCATCGGGCAGGGCAGCCGTATCGAGGTCTGGGACACCGACGCCTGGACGACCTGGCTCGCCGAGCACGAGCAGGCCTACTCCGACACCTCCGAGGAGGTCGTGCCAGGACTGATCTGACGCCGCCCGCCCAGCCTGCCCGCCCGACCCCCACGACCCCGTTCCTCGGCCTCCAGCCGGACGATCCCGACGCGACTTCCCCCGCGCCGGGCCCGACCGGATGGGGACCCGGGCACGGGGACGCACCGCCACCCAGACCCAGCCCGTCGAAGGAACACGCGATGAACGCCACCCGCGGACCGGCCGCCCAGCGCCACGTTCCGGTTCTGCGCGATCGCATCGTGGAGTTGCTCGCTCCGGCCGCGGCGCGTCCGGGGGCTGTCCTCGTCGATGCGACGCTCGGCATGGGCGGCCACAGCGAGGCCCTGCTCACGGCCTGCCCGAACGCGCGGGTGGTCGGCATCGACCGGGACACCGAGGCGTTGGCCCTCGCCGGTGAGCGTCTGGCCGCATTCGGTGACCGCTTCACCACCGTCCACGCCGTCTATGACGACATTACCCACCTGCTCGTCGACCTCGATGTCCCGCAGGTCGACGGCATCCTCTTCGACCTGGGGGTCTCGAGTCTGCAACTCGACGAGGCCGACCGCGGCTTCGCCTACGCCCAGGACGCCCCCCTCGACATGCGCATGGACCAGCAGTCGGGGCTCACCGCGGCGGAGGTCGTCAACACGTATGCCGCGGCCGACCTCGCGCGCATCCTGCGCGACTACGGCGAGGAGCGGTTCGCCGGACGCATCGCCTCGGCCATCGTCCGGGAGCGGGAAAAGGAGCCGTTCACCACGTCTGGGCGTCTGGTCGACCTGCTTCGGGATGCCGTTCCGGCAGCCTCGCAACGCACCGGTGGGCACCCCGCCAAGCGGACCTTCCAAGCGCTGCGCATCGAGGTCAACGGCGAACTCGCGGTCTGGGAGCGCGCCCTTCCTGCCGCGATCGAGGCCCTCGGGGTCGGCGGCCGCATCGCGGTCCTGTCCTACCACTCGCTCGAGGACCGCATCACCAAGCGAGCGCTCGTGGCGGGGGCCACCTCTCGCACCCCCAAGGGGATGCCGGTCGAGTTGCCCGAGCACGCGGCATACCTGCGGCTACTGACCCGAGGCGCCGAGGAGGCCGACGCCACCGAAGTCGCCGAGAACCCCCGATCTGCCTCGGTCCGGCTGCGGGCCGCCGAACGAATCACCACGACGAAGGGATCGACGCGATGAGCCAAATGGCGACGGCACGCGCTCTGCCGCGCTCGGGGGCCACCAAGGCGCCACAACCGCTGAGGCTCATCGCGCCGGCGCCTCCGGGCCACGCCGGGCTGGTCGCGACCTGCCTGGTGCTGCTCACCGCGGGGTTCGTGGCGGTGTTGCTCCTCAACACGTCCATGGCCACCGGGGCGTTCACCGTCAGCCGGCTGCAGGACCGGGCCGACGAGCTCTCGGACACCCGCACGGCCCTGCAGCACGCGGTCGATGCCCAGAGCGCTCCTGCCGAACTGGCCAAGCGGGCGCTCGACCTCGGGATGGTCCCGTCGACGAGTGCGGCCTTCCTGCGGATCAGCGATGGCCAGGTCCTCGGCGTGGCGGAACCCGCCGCAGCGGACACCGGTTTTACGGTGGTGGCTCAGGCCGGATCGGCCCGAGCAGCAGCACCCGCATCACCGGCAACACCCGCAGCACCGGCGGAGCAGGCGACCGCCGCGGCCCCGGCCGCACCGCCCGTCCCGGAGTCGGGGACGACCGTGACCACCGAGGGCACGGTGACCCGGACCACCGTGACGATGGTGCGTGGCGATGTCGTGGAGAGCACGGTCACCAGCGTCGACAGTGCGACGGGAGCCACGACCAGCACCACCTCCCGCACGCCCATCCCCGCGACACCGACCGCACCCGAATCGACACCCGCGCAGCCTGCGCCACCCGCCCCGACCAACTGATCGACCTCGACGGAGCCAGACCGTGACCCCACCCAGGACGCCCCCGGGCGCTGGCCGTGGTGGTTCGGCGACCCCACGCAGTCGACAAGGTGGGCGACCCGCCAGGTCCACGGGCGGCAGCACTGAGAGTCGCGCCGCTCGCCCGGTGTCGCGCTCACGGACTCCCGAGAGCCCGCGACCGGCCGCGCCTGGGCGGGCAGCGACGCCGAGGAGGCCCGTGGCCGCCAAGACCACCGCCAAGGGTCGTCCGTCTCCTCGTGCTCACGCGACCGGTGGGGGCGGTCCGCGCCGACCGAAGGGGCCCACCTCGAGGTGGTCGCAGCGGCCCGGGCGACCTCAGCGCCTGGTGCCCCCACACCGTCGGATGCGGACGCTGCTCATCGCTGTGGCCTTCGTGTTGTCGATCTTCGCCGCTCAACTGGTCCGGATCCAGGGTTTTGACGCCTCGGCGGTGGCCGCCGAGGCCCGCAAGCAGCGCACGGCCACCGTCGCCATCCCCGCCCTTCGGGGTCAGATCCTGTCCTCCGACGGGGTCGTTCTGGCGGCCAGTCAGGAGCGGATCACCGTGGTGGCCGACCTGACTGCCATCTGCACCTATCAGACCAAGAAGAACAAATGCGACGACGCCAGTTCGGGGGAGGCGGTGGGCAAGGCAGCGGCTGCCCTGGCCCCGCTCCTGGGCCAGGACGAGGCCAAGCTTCGCGAGAACCTCACCGGCACGGCCCGCTATCGGATCCTCGAGCGGCAGGCAACGCCCCTCACCTGGCGCAAGATCGCCGACCTGCGCATCCCCGGGATCTACAAAGACCAGACACCTGGCGCTGACGTGTCCGTGCCCCAGCGGACCTATCCGACCGGACCGGCAGCCGCCTCGCTCGTCGGGTTCGTCACCAACGACGGCAAGGCGGGGGGTGGTGTCGAGCAGTTGATGGACGCCACGCTGCAGGGCACCGTCGGCCAGGTCGAGTACGAAACCTCGGCCACCGGCGAAGTCATCCCGGCGGCCGGCCAGACCCGCAAGGAGGCCGTCAACGGCACCGATGTGCGACTGACGATCAACTCCGGGCTGCAGTGGTATGCCCAGAACGCTCTCGCCCAGAAGATGGAGCAGACCAACGCCCTGTCCGGCACGGTCGTCGCGATGAACGCCAAGACCGGTGACCTGCTGGCTGTCGCGTCCTACCCGACTTACGACCCCAATGACATCGGCCGCGCCAACGGCAGCCTGACGAACAAGGCCTTTGGCGAGGTCTTCGAGCCCGGCTCGACGGCCAAGCTCATGACGATTGCCGCGGCCATGCAGGACGGCACTGTCACTCCCGACACCCCGGTCATCGTCCCCCCGACCCTCCCTCGCTACGACCAGGTCTTCAACGACTCTCACGCGCACCCGACCGAGTATCGAACTGTTACAGGCGTTCTCGCCGAGTCCAGCAACATCGGAACGGTTCTGGTCAGTGAGACCCTGACCCCGAAGCGCCTCGAGGAGTACTTCCGGAAGTTCGGACTGGGCACCAAGTCCGGCACCGGCTTCCCGGGGGAGTCCGCCGGTCTGCTGACCAAGTCAGAGGACTGGAGTGGCACTCAACGGGCTACGGTGGCCTTCGGTCAGGGACTTTCCGTCACGGCCATCCAGGCCGCTGGTGTCTTCCAGACGATCGCCAACAACGGGGTTCGCGTCGAGCCACGGCTCATCGAGTCGACCACGGACAAGGACGGCACCGTCAAGCAGACACCGGCGTCGAAGGGCAGCCGGGTCGTCGACGAGAAGGTCGCCAAGCAGGTCAGCGAGATGCTCGAAGGAGTCGTCAGCCCCAACGGCACCGCCCCCCAGGCACAGATCGCGGGCTACCGGGTCGCCGGCAAGACCGGCACGGCTGACCGCTACGACCCCACGGTCGGCGGCTACAGCGGCAAGACCGCGAGTTTCATCGGCTACGCCCCCGCGGATGACCCCCAGATCGTCGTCGCGGTGATCCTTCAGCGGCCCACCAACGGCTACTTCGGCGGGTCGACGGCGGGCCCGGTGTTCCATGACGTGATGACGTATGCGCTCCAGGAACTCAAGATCCCACCGACCGGCACGGCCGCGCCACAACTGGTCCTGGACGTCGAGCCCTCAGCGGCCGAGGCCGACCCGACCACCCTGCGTAACAAGCCCAAGGGTTCGGGCGGGTAGGGTCCGAGACCGTGACCGCCTTGCGACCCACCCCTGCCGGGTCGACCTCGATCGCTGTGCTCGCGAACGCCCTCAGTGTCGACCCACCGGCCGGCCCCGACACTGTCGTGTCCGGGGTGACGCTCGACTCGCGTTCGGTGCAGTCCGGTGACCTGTATGCCGCGCTGCCGGGCGCCACGACACACGGCGCCCGCTTCGCGTCGGGGGCCCGGGATGCCGGTGCGACAGCGATTCTGACCGACCCGGTCGGCGCGCAGCTCGTGGCCGAGCAGGGGGTGGTCCTGCCCGTGTTGGTCCACCCGGAGCCGCGCGCGGTGCTCGGACACCTCAGTGCCCTTGTCTACGGCACCGACCGCCTCAAGATGCCGCTGATCGGGATCACGGGGACGAACGGCAAGACGACCACGGCATACCTCATCCACTCGGCTCTGGTGGCCCTGGGTCGGCAGGTCGGCCTCATCGGCACGGTCGAGACCCGTATCGGGGATGAGCGGGTGCGCAGCGTGCGCACCACCCCCGAGGCTCCCGACCTGCACGCGCTGCTCGCCACGATGGCGCAACGTGGGATGGACGCCTGCGTGATGGAGGTGTCGTCCCACGCCCTGTCCCAGCACCGGGTGGACGGAGTGATCTACGACCTGGCGCTCTTCACCAACCTCTCCCAGGATCACCTCGACTTCCACCACGACATGGAGGACTACTTCGCGGCGAAGGCCTCGCTCTTCACGCCTGCACGATCGCAGTCCGGCTTGGTCTGCGTCGACGACGACTGGGGCCTGCGACTGGCCGGGCAGAGCGAGATCCCGATCGACACCCTGACCACGCAACCCGGGGGACTGGCCGACTGGACCGTGACCGTCGACCCCCACGACCCCCACCGATTCGTGCTGCGCGGGCGCGGTGACGAACTGCACCTGGTGTCCGCGCTGCCGGGCGCCTTCAACGTCACGAACACCGCCATGGCCGCCGCCGCTCTCCTCCTCCTGGGAGTGGACGGCGCGGCGGCTCAACGCGCAGTCCTGGCGGACCCACACGTGCCGGGACGCATGGAGCGGGTGGTGCTCGACGACGGTCGGGACGACCTGCCGGCGGTTGTCGTGGACTACGCGCACACACCGGACGCGATCCGGGCCGCCCTGGAGGCCCTTCGACCGGTGACCGCGGGAACCCTGGTGTGTGTGACCGGCGCCGGTGGTGACCGGGACCGCGACAAGCGCGCAGCGATGGGACGGGCAGCTGCCCTCGCCGACGTCGTCATAGTCACCGACGACAACCCGCGCTCGGAGGACCCGGGCTCGATCAGGGAGGCCGTCCTGCGCGGTGCGCGCGCCGAGACCGGCGGCGTGACTGTTCTCGAGGTGGGTGATCGACGGGAAGCGATTGCCCGGGCCGTGGCCATCGCGGCCGGCGTCGAGCCAGGGGGCGATGCGCCCGGGGCCACGGCGCTGGTCGCGATCATGGGCAAGGGCCACGAAACCGGCCAGGAGATCGGCGGTGAGGTCCACCCCTTCGACGACCGGGCCGAAGCCCTCAGTGCGCTCGAGGCCGCCGCCACGCAACTGGGGGAGGCTTCGGCGTGATCCCCGTGACCTTGGCCCAGATCGCTGCGCTGACCGGTGGAGTGGTCGTCGGGACCGATGACCCCGACGCGGTCCTGGTCACCGGTGACGTCGTCACCGATTCCAGGGCGGCCCAGGCGGGCTCGCTGTATGTCGCCCGCATCGGCGAGCATGCTGACGGTCATGCCTTCATCCCGTCGGCGCTCGCCAACGGGGCCGTCGCCGCGCTCGTGTCTCGCGTCGCTCCGGATGAGGTGCCACAGGTCGTCGTCGACGACGTGCAGGCGGCCTTCGCGAGCCTCGCCCGCTGGGTCATCGACACGCATTCGGACCTGCTCGTCGTCGGGATCACCGGCTCGAGTGGAAAGACGAGCACCAAGGACCTCCTCGGCGAGGTCCTGCGCGTCACCGGTCCGACGATTGCCCCCGAAGGATCGTTCAACTCCGAGGTGGGCGTGCCCCTGACGGTATGCCGCGTGCGCCCGGAGACCCGCAACCTCGTCGTGGAGATGGGGGCCAGAGGGTTGGGGCACATCCGCTATCTCACCCAGATCGCGCCCCCCCGAATCGGGGTCGTGCTCAACGTCGGCACCGCCCACATGGGTGAGTTCGGCTCGCGGGAGGCCATCGCCGTCGCCAAGGCCGAGCTCGTCGAGGCGCTGCCTGCTCACGGGGTCGCCGTCCTCAACGGCGACGACCCCGCCGTTCGGGCGATGGCCGCCCGGACGCGCGCACAGGTCGTGCTCGTCGGTGAGGCTGCGGACTGCGTCGTTCGGGCCGAGCACGTCGACCTCGACGACAGAGGCAGGCCCCGCTTCGACCTGGTCACCCCCGAGGGCCAGGTGCCTGTGGCCCTGGACTTGGTCGGACGGCACCACGTCGGCAACGCGCTCGCCGTGGCCGCGGTCGCCCGCGAGGTCGGCATGTCGCTGGCCGACATCGCGGACACGCTGGCCGCTGCCCGCCCCATCAGCCGGTGGCGGATGGAGGTGACCGTCCGGTCTGACGGCGTGACGGTCGTCAACGACGCCTACAACGCGAACCCGGATTCCATGCGCGCGGCCCTCGAGGCACTGGCCGCGATGGCGTCCGGGCGACGCACGTGGGCGGTGCTCGGCTCGATGCTCGAGCTCGGTGAGGAGTCGGAGGCCGAGCACGAGGCCATCGGTGCCCATGCCGCGCACACCGGGGTGGACGAACTGCTCGTCGTCGGCGACGGCGCGCGCGCCATGGTGGGAGGTGCCACCGGATCCGCGACCGTGGTCCGTTGGGTCGCCGACGCAGCCCGGGCCGGAGCACTGCTGGAGGCAGAACTTCGATCCGGTGACGTCGTGTTGTTCAAGTCGAGCCGGGACGCAGGACTACGGTGGCTCGGTGAAGAGGTCGCAGCCGCGACCACAGACCCCGACCCGGAAGGAAGGCGCTGAGAGTGCTCACCGTCCTCGTGGCCGCGGTCGTCTCGCTCATCATCTCCCTCTTCGGGACCCCGGCCTTCATCAAGGTGTTGGTCAAGCGAGGTTTCGGCCAGTTCATCCGGGACGACGGCCCCACCTCGCACCACACCAAGCGCGGCACGCCCACGATGGGTGGCGCCGTCATCGTCCTGTCGACCCTGCTGGCCTATGGCGCCGCGCACCTGGCCTTCTGGACCCAACCCACCTGGTCCGGGATCCTCGTGCTGTTCCTCATGACCGGGCTGGGCCTGGTCGGGTTCCTCGATGACTACATCAAGATCTCCAAGCAGCGCAGCCTGGGCCTGCGCTCGAAGCAGAAACTCGCCGGCCAGACCCTCGTTGCCGTGCTCTTCGCGGTCCTCGTGCTGCAGTTCCCCAATGGCTCCAACCGGACCCCGGCCTCGACCAAGGTCTCCTTCGTCCGCGACACCAACCTGGACCTCGCCTTCGCGGGGACGGTCGGCGGGCTCATCCTCTTCATCATCTGGGCGAACCTCATCGTCGCGGCCACCTCGAATGCCGTGAACCTCACCGACGGACTCGACGGCCTGGCGACGGGCGCGTCGGTGATGGTCTTCGCGGCGTACATCCTCATCGGCGTCTGGGAGTTCAACCAGAACTGCCAGTTCAACCCCGGGCTCAAGTGCTACGAGGTCCGTGACCCGCACGATCTGGCCACCGTGGCAGCGGCCGCCATGGGTGCCTGCTTCGGCTTCCTGTGGTGGAACACCTCGCCCGCGAAGATCTTCATGGGGGACACCGGATCGCTTGCGCTGGGCGGCCTCATGGCCGGCCTGGCGATCACGTCGCGGACCCAACTTCTCGTCATCATCCTCGGCGGGCTCTTCGTCATCATCACGCTGTCCGTGATCATCCAGGTCGCGTCCTTCAAGGCCACGGGCAAACGGGTCTTCCGCATGGCGCCACTGCAACATCACTTCGAGTTGCTCGGGTGGCAAGAAGTGACGATCGTCGTGCGGTTCTGGATCATTGCCGGACTGTGCGTGGCTCTCGGTCTGGGCCTGTTCTATGCGGAGTGGGTGGTGGGCGGCTCATGACCGTCCCGCCGAGCGCCGTCGGGCGCACGGCCACGCTGACCCATCGCGACGCCGACTGGCGCGGCCTTCGGGTGCTCGTGGCGGGTCTCGGGATCAGTGGCTTCGCGGCCGCCGATGCCCTCCTGGAGCGTGGCGCGCACGTGGTCGTCGTGGATGCAGGAGCCCCGAGCGAGAACATCGCTCTGGGTGAGCGCGCCCGAATCCTCGACATCCTCGGGGCCGACCTGCGTTTCGGCCCCGAGCAGGTCGCCTCCCTGCCCACCGACGACCTCGACCTGGTCGTCACCTCACCGGGCTGGGCGCCCCACCAGCCGCTACTTGCCGCCGCGGCTGCCGCCGGCCTGCCCATCTGGGGCGAGGTGGAGCTCGCCTGGCGGCTGCGCCCGGCCGAGGGCGCGGCACCGTGGCTGGTCATCACCGGGACCAACGGCAAGACCACGACGACCCAGATGCTCACCTCGATGCTGCGAGCCGCTGGCCTGCGCGCGATGAGTGTCGGCAATGTGGGCACGCCGATCCTCGAGGCGATCATGGATCCCACGCCGTATGACGTTCTCTCGGTGGAACTCTCCAGCTTTCAATTGCACTGGTCGGAGTCGATCGCCGCCCGCGCGTCGGTGTGCCTCAACATCGCGCCGGACCATGTCGACTGGCACGGGTCCCTGGAGGCCTACATCCAGGCCAAGGGCAAGGTCTACGAGCGCACTGAGGTCGCGTGCATCTACAACGACCAGGACCCGACGACTCGGCGTCTCGTCGAGGAGGCGGAGGTCCAGGAGGGGTGTCGCGCCATCGGTTTCACCCTCGGGGTCCCGGGCCTGTCGATGCTGGGCGTCGTCGATGATGTCCTCGCCGATCGTGCGTTCGTCGAGGAACGCCGCACCTCGGCCGCGGAACTGGCCACCCTGGACGACGTCCGTGGCGAAGCACCCACCGTGGCGCCGCATCAGGTGGCCAACGCCTTGGCCGCGGCCGCTCTCGCGCGCGCCCACGGCATACCGCCGATCGCGGTACGTGACGGACTGCGGGCCTTCAGGCCCGAGCCGCACCGGATCGCCGAGGCCGGCATCGTCGGCGGTGTTCGCTACATCGATGACTCCAAGGCCACGAACCCGCATGCCGCCTCGGCGAGCCTGGCCGCCTTCGCGTCGATCGTCTGGGTCGCCGGTGGCCTGCTCAAGGGAGCCGAGGTCGACGAGCTCGTGCGCGAGCACGCGGATCGCTTGCGCGGGGTCGTGCTGATCGGCCAGGACCGCGCCAAGATCGCCGACGCGCTGGCCCGACACGCGCCCGATGTCCCGGTCGTCGACCTTGCCGCCACGGACACTGGAGCCATGGATCTCGTCGTTGCCCGGGCCGCAGACCTCGCCCACGAGGGCGATGTCGTGTTGCTCGCGCCGGCCGCCGCATCCATGGACATGTTCGACAACTACGGTGCCCGTGGTGATGCCTTCGTGGCGGCCGTGCGCAGGCTGGCCCGCGCGGCGGGGGAGTAGCCATGACGAGCACGGCCGCCAAGGCTCGGGCGTCCGGCTCACGGTTCGCACGGGTTCGTCATTGGTTCGGGCGCTTCGAGTCGCCGACCACGACCTACTACCTGCTGATCGCGACGACCGCGATCCTGGTCGTCTTCGGTCTGATCATGGTGCTGTCGGCCTCCGCCATCACCTCGTTGACACAGAGCAAGTCCGGCTCGGCCTTCACCATCTTCCGCAGCCAGTTGCTCTATGCGGGCATCGGGACCGTGGGGCTGCTCATCGCGAGCCGGATCGCCGTGCCCCTGTGGAAGAAGCTCGCCCTTCCCATCCTCGGGGGCGCTCTCGTCCTGCAGTTGCTCGTGGCCTTCATCGGCACCACCGTCAACGGCAACCGCAACTGGCTCCGCTTCGGGCCGGTGGGGATCCAGCCCTCGGAGCTGGTCAAGTTCGGGTTGGTCCTCTTCGGGGCTCTGGCCCTGACGGCCAAACGCGACAAACTCGGCCAGATCGGCCATGTCGTGGTCCCCTACCTCGTCCCCGGGGCCGCCATCGCGCTGGCCCTCGTGCTCCTCGGCGGCGACCTGGGCACCAGCATCATCCTCGCTGCCATCATCGCGGCCACCCTCTGGGCAGCCGGGGTCCCCTTGCGATGGTTCCTCGCCAGTGCCCTCGTCTTCGGTGTGATCGCCAGCGCGTTCGTCATCTCGAGTCCGAACCGGCTCGGCCGTTTCGACGTGTGGTTGGGTCGGGACACCGACATGTTCGGGGCAGCACGACAGCCCATGCAAGGCCGCTTCGCCCTCGCCGACGGTGGATGGTTCGGGCTCGGCCTGGGCGCCTCCCGCGAGAAATGGCAGTGGCTGTCCGAGCCGCACAACGACTTCATCTTCGCCATCATCGGTGAGGAACTCGGCCTGCCGGGAACCCTGCTCATCCTGCTGCTCTTCGGCCTGCTCGCCTACGCCTGCTACCGCCTGGTGCTCCGCTCAAGGGACATGTTCGTCCGCCTCGCCACCGCGGGAGCCATGGCGTGGATCGTCGCTCAGGCGATGGTCAACATCGGGGCCGTCATCGGCCTGCTCCCGGTCATCGGGGTGCCGCTGCCGCTGGTGTCCTCGGGCGGTTCCTCACTGATCACGACGATGGGCATCCTCGGGATGCTCATCGCCTTCGCGCGTCACGAACCTGACTGTGCCGAGCAATTGGCCGGCCGCCCCTCGATCCTGCGCCGCTCCGCCACGGTCGCGACCTCACGCGGGCGGCGATCGGAGTGAGCGCGGCCGGGATGACGGCGCGATCGGTGCTTCTCGCCGGAGGCGGAACCGCCGGACACGTCTCACCACTTCTGGCGCTGGCCGACTGCCTGCGCCGAGAGGACCCCACGGTGACCATTGCGGCGCTGGGCACGGCCGAAGGCCTGGAGTCTCGACTCGTGCCCGGCCGTGGCTATGACCTGGCCCTGGTGCCCAAGGTGCCGTTACCCCGCAAGCCTTCGGCAGACCTGCTTCGACTGCCCCGAAACCTGGGGGCTGCCGTTCGTGCAGCAGCGACCGCGATCGAGGACATCGATGCCGACGTGGTTGTGGGGTTCGGCGGGTATGTCTCGACTCCCGCCTACCTTGCTGCTCGTCGCCGCGGCATACCGATCGTCGTCCACGAGCAGAACGCGCGACCCGGCATCGCCAACCGCCTCGGCGCCCGTTTCGCCACCCACGTGGCGGTCACCTTCCCCGACACGCCCCTCCCACGGGCGGTCGTCACCGGTATGCCGCTGCGCCGCGAGATCGCCCTCCTGGACCGGCCCGGGTTGCGCCCGAAGGCCTTGGCGCACTTCGGTCTCGACCCGCAATGGCCGACCGTTCTGGTCACGGGTGGGTCCTTGGGTGCAGCGCGGATCAACGCCGCGTTCGAGGCGTCGGTGAGCGCCCTGCGGGCGGCTGGCGTCCAGGTCCTCCACGTGACCGGTCAGGGCAAGGAGATCGAGGTTTCCGCCGCCCGCGATGGCGAACCGCCCTACGTCGTCGTGCCCTATGCCGACCGGATGGACCTGGCGTATGCCGCGGTCGACCTTGTCGTCGGGCGCGCCGGAGCCAACACGGTGTGTGAACTCACCGCGGTCGGGCTGCCCGCGGTCTATGTGCCCCTCCCGATCGGCAACGGCGAGCAGCGCTTGAACGTGAGCACTGTCGTCGCGGCCGGTGGCGGGATCCTCGTCGACGACGCAAGGATGACCGCAAATTGGGTGTGCGACAACCTTCCGTTGCTGCTGCGGGATTCCTCTCGACTGGCCGCAATGGCCAGCGCGGCGGCCTCGGTGGGGGAGCGCGGTGGTGACCAATTGCTCGCCGATCTCGTTCACCGCGCGGCACGGACGGTGCGGCGCTGACGTGAACGGGATCAACGACCGCTTTGATTTCTCGGGTGTGCCACCGCGGGTGGAGGACCTCGGGACCGTGCACCTCATCGCCATCGGGGGCGCGGGGATGTCCGCCGTGGCGCGTCTGCTGATGGCCCGCGGTATCCCGGTGCAGGGTTCCGATGCCAAGGACTCGCCCCTGCTGCGTGCCCTTGCCGCCGAGGGAGCCCGAGTGTGGGTGGGACACGACCGGCGTCACCTCGAGGGAGCCGACACGGTTGTCATCTCGAGCGCCATCAGGGACTCGAACCCCGAACTCGCACAGGCCAAATCGCAAGGTCTCAGGATCCTGCACCGAAGCCAGGCCTTGGCGGCGACGGCCTGGGACCAGGTGCGGCTCGCGGTGGCGGGGGCGAACGGCAAGACCACGACGACCTCCCTCCTGATCGCCGCCCTCGATGGGGCCGGCGCATCCCCGTCGTTCGCCTCGGGTGGGGAACTCGCAGACCGAGGCACCAATGCGGACTGGCACGCCGACTCGCCCTTCGTGATCGAAGCGGACGAGAGCGACGGCAGCTTCCTTGTCTATCACCCCCACGTGGCGGCGATCACGAACGTGCAACCGGACCACCTTGACTTCTATGGAACCTTCGACAACGTCCGCGCCGCGTATGCCGCGTTCGCGGCGACCGTGCCCCCCGGTGGGCTCGTCGTGGCCTGCGCAGACGACGAGGGATCGAATGCGCTGGCCGCGCAGGTGTCGGACCGGCGGGTCCTCACCTATGGTCATGCCCTGCACGCGGACCTGGTCATCCTCGAGTCGGCGTTGGTGAGCACGGGAAGCACCACGACGTTCCGTGACCCGGCTGGAGTGGAACGCACGATGACCCTGGCGGTGCCGGGCGCCCACAACGTGCTCAATGCCTGCGCGGCATACCTCTGCGCGACGGAGGGAGTTGGCGCCCACCCCGACGGTGTCGTCGCGGGACTTGCGCGCTTTGCCGGCGCACGACGCCGATTCGAGGTGATCGGTGAGGCTGGTGGGATCACGGTCGTCGACGACTATGCCCACAACGCCGGCAAGGTGGAGGCTGTGGTCGCGACCGCGACCAAGATCGCTCACGACCGTGGCGGTCGATTGATTGCCCTCTTCCAGCCCCATCTCTACAGCCGGACCAGGGATTTCGCCGAGGGCTTCGCCGCCGGGTTGGCGCCTGCCGATGAGATCGCCCTGCTCGACATCTACGGCGCGCGGGAGGAGCCGATCCCCGGGGTGGACTCACGGCTCATCGCCGACCGGCTGGCGGGGCGAGCCGACGTCATGTCGCCGGACGCGGCCGTCAAGTGGGCCGCGAGCATCGCGAAGCCGGGTGACGTCGTCCTCACCATCGGCGCCGGTGACATCACGGTGATTGCGCCGCACATCCTCGAGCGATTGCGGTCGCGCCGATGACCTCGGGGACCGAGGCTCGTTCCCGCCCGCTGGGCCGAGGAGGGGTGCGTGCACATGCCGAACGCGCCAGCAGTGTCGACCGCTTCGCCGCCCGAGCCAGGGCCCGCCGACGAGCCCCGTGGCGCCGTGTCCTGATCGGCCTGCTTGCCGCAGCGATCATGGCCGGGGTCGTCTGGCTGCTGTGGTTCAGCCCGTACGTCGTCGTCCGCGATGTGCACGTCGAGGGCGTCGGGGGCGACGAGGCCGCGGCTGTGGAGAACGTGGCCAAGGTGCCGCTGGGGCAGCCGATGATGCAGGTGGACACCGGAGCCATCACCGACCGGGTCAGGGGTCGACTGACCGTCGCGGAAGCTCGAACGAGCCGGTCGTGGCCGGCCACCATCACGATCACGGTGCGGCCTCGCACGCCCGCTCTTGTGCTCAAGAACTCTCAGGGTCAACTAGAGGTTGTGGATGCCACCGGGGTGGTCTACGACCAGGTGGGCGCACCACCGGCCGGTGTCCCGCTGGTGACCGCCAGCTCGGATGCGGGATCCTCCAAGGAGGCCCTGAAAGCTGCCCTCTCGTTGATCCGTGCACTGCCGGCTGACCTGGCGGACCAGATCACGACGATCTCCGTGAGCAGCGCCAACCTCGTGACCTTCAAGCTCGGTGAGGTCGACGTCGTCTGGGGTGGAGCGGACCAGCCGACCCGCAAGGTCGCGATCCTGCGTGCGCTGCTCAAGACAGGCCCGACGGCGATCGACGTGAGCGCACCGGACACCCCGGTCACCCGCTGAGTTGCGGGCGAGATCTGTTCCGGGTGGAACACGTCTCGCAGCCGCCCATAGCCATACCTGTGGTTGCGGGCGAGATCTGTTCCGGCGTGTGCTGTTGCCCCGTGGACGTGATCCGGGCGATGGGGCGGGTGTGGTTGGGGAGACTGTTGAGGCGAACTGGTGAGCAATAGCGCGAGATTTCTTGGATCGGTTGGCGACACGCCGTAGCCCTCGTTGCTTGCCCTGTGCTCGCCGCCTAGCGTCATCCCGACGGAGCCGTGACCGAACTGTTACCGTCAAGTGAAGATCGAGACTTTGGATATCCAACGAGAGGCCCCGACCGTGGCAACACCCCAGAACTATTTGGCCGTCATCAAGGTCGTCGGCGTCGGCGGCGGCGGTGTGAACGCCATCAACCGCATGATCGAGGTCGGTCTCAAGGGCGTCGAGTTCATCGCGATCAACACCGACGCCCAGGCTCTGTTGATGAGCGACGCCGACGTCAAGCTCGACGTGGGCCGCGAGCTCACCCGCGGGCTCGGAGCCGGGGCTGACCCCGAGGTGGGGAAGAAGGCCGCCGAGGACCACGCCGAGGAGATCGAGGAGGTCCTCAAGGGGGCCGACATGGTCTTCGTCACCGCCGGCGAGGGTGGCGGCACCGGGACCGGTGGCGCGCCTGTTGTCGCCAAGATCGCCAAGAATCTCGGCGCCCTGACGATCGGCGTGGTCACCCGTCCCTTCACCTTCGAGGGTCGTCGCCGGGCCAACCAGGCCGAGACCGGCATCGGAGCGTTGCGCGAAGAGGTGGACACCCTCATCGTCATCCCCAACGACCGACTGCTCTCCATCAGCGACCGCAGCGTCTCGATGATGGATGCCTTCCGGAGCGCTGACCAGGTGCTGCTCTCAGGTGTCCAGGGCATCACCGACCTGATCACGACGCCCGGACTGATCAACCTCGACTTCGCCGACGTCAAGTCGGTCATGCAGGGTGCGGGCTCGGCGCTCATGGGCATCGGCTCGGCCCGCGGCGAGGACCGCGCCATCCAGGCGGCCGAATTGGCCATCTCCAGCCCCCTGCTCGAGGCGAGCATCGACGGCGCTCACGGTGTGCTGCTCTCGGTCCAGGGCGGCAGCGACCTCGGTCTCTACGAGATCAACGAGGCCGCCAAGCTGGTCCAGGAAGCGGCGCACCCGGAGGCCAACATCATCTTCGGTGCGGTCATCGACGACGCCCTCGGCGACGAGGTGCGCGTGACGGTGATTGCCGCCGGCTTCGATGGGGGCACACCCAATCGCCGCGAGGACGGTCGGGCACTCGGCTCGATCCAGTCGCGCACGACCTCCCCGGCCCCGACCTCGGCGACACAGGGCGGGTCTTCGCTGAACACGGCGCCCGCGACTCGACCCGACGCAGCCGACAACGCCACGTCCTCGCCGTCCACGGCTGCCCCGACGGCCGGGAGCGCCGAGACCCAGCCTCCTCATGCAGGGGAGCCGGGCGCACCCGCGCAACCGCGGCAGGTCCCACCGCGCACCGTGACCTTCGAGGACGGCGACGACCTGGACGTCCCCGACTTCCTCAAGTGAAACCAGGTACCTGATCGCAAGATCGGACACATCCACCCGAGGCGGGGTGGGCGAGTGATCGCCCACCCCGCCTCGCGTCTACGGTGGAGGCGTGTTCCATTGGCGCGACGACAGTGAGGGGCTGACCCGTGCCTTCACCAGCAGGCGCGGGGGAGTCAGCGCTGCCCCCTATGACTCGCTCAATCTGGGGTCGCGCGTTGGTGACGACCCGGCCGATGTGACGGAGAACCGGAACCGGGTCGCGTCCGCCTTGGGAGTACCGGCCGTGGCCTTCATGAACCAGTGTCATGGAGCGGACGTGGCCGTCATCGAGGCGGTGCCGGATTGCACCCCCGATGCCGATGCACTTGTCACGCTCACCCCCGGGCTGGCGCTGGCGGCCCTCGTCGCCGATTGCACGCCCGTCCTGCTCTGGGATGTGGCGGGGCCGGCTGTGGCCGCCGTCCATGCGGGCCGCCCCGGGATGATGAAAGGTGTTGTCGGACAGGTGGTTTCGACGATGCGCGACCTCGGTGCCCAGAGCATCAGTGCGGTCGTCGGGCCGTCGGTGTGCAGTCGCTGCTACGAAGTACCGCTCGAGCTGCGCGAGGAGGCCGCCTCTGTCACTCCCGAGTCCAGGGCCGTGAGCTGGACGGGGACCCCCGCCATCGACGTGGCTGGCGGTGTTGTCGCCCAGTTGCACGACCTCCATGTCGACATCTCATGGGTTGCAGGTTGTGCGCGCGAGGATCTCCGCCTGTTCTCGCATCGTCGCGACGGTGTCACCGGCAGATTCGGTGGCTTCATCGTGCGGAAGGCACCGTGATGTCGCGCGCGCAGGAATTGCGCGACAACCTTGCCCGAGTGCTCCAGCGGATCGACGAGGCACGCTCGGCCGCTGAGCGGGCCGATCCGGTCTCGTTGATCGTCGTGACCAAGCGGTTCCCGGTGAGCGACATCACGATCCTGCGTGAGTTAGGGGTCACCGACATCGGGGAGAACAAGGAGCAGGAACTGCGCGCCAAGGCGGCCGAGTGGGACGGCGAAGCGCACCCTCGCGTCCACTTCATCGGACAACTCCAGAGCAACAAGGCGGCGGCCGTGGCGCGCGCGGCCGATGTGGTCCATTCCCTCGACCGGTCCAAACTGGTCCGTGCGTTGGCGCGGGTTGATCGCGTCGACCCCCTCGAGGTCCTCGTCCAGGTCTGCCTCGACGCTGAGCCCGGCAGGGGTGGTGTGGCACCCGCCGCCCTCGACGATCTGGTCGACGAGGTGGCGGCCGAGCCTGCCCTGCGCCTTCGGGGACTGATGGCGGTGGCCCCGCTCGGTGGCGACCCCGAGGTCGCGTTCGCCCGCCTGGCCGACCTCCACGCCGGCGTGCTCGAGCGGCATACCGAGGCGACATGGTTGTCCGCAGGGATGAGTGGGGATCTCGAGGCGGCGGTGCGGCACGGCGCGACACACCTGCGTGTCGGGACCGCAATCCTCGGTTCTCGTCCGTCACTTGGGTAACTTCGAACGCGACAGGACGGCCAGCTGACTCAAGGGCCACCGCAAGCGAAGGAGTTCCAATGAGCGGCGCGCTCCGCAAGACGATGGTCTACCTCGGGTTGGCCGAGGACCAGGGTCGGCATGACTACGACTATGACGGCCACTACGAAGAGCACTATGACGATGCGCCAGCTGCTCCCGTGACCTCGATCGACTCACACCGTCCCGTCGCGTCGGTCGTTCGTCAGCACGCCGGGCTGGGGGTCTCGCGGATCACGACCATTCACCCGCGCACCTACAACGAGGCCAAGACGATCGGTGAGAACTTCCGGGAGGGCGTGCCGGTCATCATGAACCTCACCGACATGGACGACGCCGACGCCAAGCGTCTCGTGGACTTCGCCGCCGGTTTGGTCTTCGGTCTGCATGGCTCGATCGAGCGGGTCACGAGCAAGGTCTTCCTTCTCTCACCGGAGACCCTCGAGGTCAACGCGGAGGAGTATGCCGCACCCAACCGTCCGCTCTTCAACCAGAGCTGAGGCCTCCCGCTCAGGGAATCCCCAGTTCCACTGGTGAGACTGTCGACATGTATGCCGTCCGCCAACTCCTCCACCTGATCGTCTGGGTCTACCTTCTGGTTGTCTTCGGGCGGCTGATCCTGGACTGGATCCGGGTCTTCGCCCGCGACTGGCGACCCAAGGGCGTGATGCTGGTGGTCGCCGAGACCGTCTACACCCTGACGGACCCGCCGCTGCGGGCCCTCCGCAAGGTGGTGCCGCCCTTGCGGATCGGGGGGGTGGCCCTCGACCTGGCATTCCTGCTGTTGGTGGTCGTGCTCTACGTTCTGCTCGCGATCCTCTAGGCTTGCTCTCCGGGCCCCCACCTGTCACATGGTGGCCCACCCACATCAACAGGCCTGAATGAGGAGTTGAGATGGCCCTCTCACCCGAGGACGTCCTGAACAAGACGTTCACCACCACGCAGTTCCGTCGTGGCTACGACGAGCGCGAGGTCGACGACTTCCTCGACGACATCGTGGTCGAGATGCGTCGCGCCGCCAAGGAGGGTGACGAACTCCGAAACCAGCTCAACGACTGCCGCGAAGGACACGGTCTCGAGCCGGTTGCCGCCGGAGGCGCCGTCGTCGACAGCGGCGAAGCCGACGAGTTGCGTTCTCGCAACGGTGAGCTCGAGGCCAGGATTGCCGAGCTCGAGGGCCAGGTGCGCGAGTCCGGCGAGGCCTACGCCGCCCTCACTCAGGCGCATGACAACGACCGCTCTGCCTGGGAGCAGGAGCGGGCGTCCTTCGCCGACGAGCGGTCCGCCTGGGACCAGCAGCAGGCAGAGCGCGCGCAGGCTGGCGAGGAGCAGGCAGCCCACGACGAGCACGTGGCCATGTTGCGCGAGCGCGCCCAAGAGGCGCAGCAGGAGGCGGAGCAGCGCATTCAAGAGGCGCACGCTCGGGCCGAGCAGGCCGAGCGTGAGGCCGAAGAGCGAGTCGCTGCTGCTGCCCAGCGGACGGCAGAGCCGGCTGCTGCCCAAGCCTCGGGTGATGGGGGTATGGGCGCCGCTGCCCAGGTCGGTGCTGGCGCTGCGGGTGCTGGCTCTGCCGCCGGAGTCCTGGCCCTGGCGCAGCGCCTTCACGACGAGCACGTTGCCGCGGGCGAAAGCCGCCGTGACGAACTCATCAACGCCGCGCAGACGCGCCACGACTCGCTGATCTCCGAAGGTCAGAGCCGGCACGACGAGCTCATCTCCACCGGTCAGCAGCAGTACGACGAGTTCCTGTCGACCGGCCAGACCAAGCACGATGAGTTGCTCGCCGCCGCCCAGTCGCGTCATGACGAGCTCATCACCGAAGCTCGCGAGCGATCGACGGGGATGGTCCACGAGGCCCAGCAGCGCAAGGCCTCCATCCTCGACGAGCTGACCAGTGCCAAGAACCTCCTCGAGCGCAAGATCGAGGAGTTGCGCAGCTTCGAGAAGGACTACCGCTCACGCCTGAAGGGCTTCATCTCCGAGCAGCTCGAGAAGCTCGAGCACACGGCCGTCGACCCGGCCGCGAACCAGGCCGAGGGTGACGCGGAGGACGACGCACAGCAGTCCTGACGTCAGCCACTTGCGCAGGGGTGGGGCATTTGCCCCACCCCTGCGGGTGTCTGCGGGGTGGGCTTCGTCCCACTTTGGTGTGTTCGCGTTGTGGCTGCGTTGGCGGACCCGTATCTTGTGCCGAACTGCACTTGCCCGCCACCACGTCATCGACGACGAAATGAGGATCCAGGGATGGTTGCCACGCGAGTCATGGCCGCGGCCAAGTCGGCTGTCTCGTCGGCCCGCAGGGCCGTGAGCAAAGCATCCGCTCCGGCCAAGCAGGCGGCGCCGGCCAAAAAGGCTGCCACCGCGGCGAAGAAGGCCGCGCCGGCCAAGAAGGCTGCTACCGCGAAGAAGGCGGCGCCCGCGGCCCCGGCCAAGAAGGCGGCGCCGGCGGCGAAGAAGGCTGATACGGCGAAGAAGGCGGCTCCCGCGGCGAAGAAGGCCGCGCCGGCCAAGAAGGCTGCTACCGCGAACAAGGCGGCGCCCGTGGCTCCGGCCAAGAAGGCGGCTCCTGCGGCCAAGAAGGTCGCCCCGGCGAAGAAGGTCGCCCCGGCGAAGAAGGCGGAACCCAGATCTCTGGTCGTCCTCGAGGACGAGACACCGTGGACTGCCGCCGAACTGAAGGCCATCCGGGCCGAGATCGAGGCGCACATCGCCGAGCTGCAGGCCGAGATCGACCAAGCGGAGTCCGAGATCGTCGACCTCATGCGTGACTCCGGCGACGGTGCCGGTGACGACCAGGCGGACGCGGGCGCCAAAACCTACGAGCGTGAGCAGGAGCTCGCGCTGGCCGACAACGCCCGAGAGGTGTTGCGCCAGAACGAACACGCGCTGGAGCGGATCGCCGACGGCACCTACGGTGTCTGCGAGTCGTGCGGCAAGCCGGTGGGCAAGCTTCGACTCCAAGCCTTCCCTCGTGCGACGCTGTGCATGCCATGCAAGACGAAGCAGGAACGACGCTGACCCCTTCCGATCCCATCGACTCGCGACCGGCCTCGGCAACCGCCAGGGGCCGGTCCGGTCTGTATGCCGTGCTCGGGCTCTTCGCGCTCGTCACGCTGGTCGCCGATCAGGCGAGCAAGATCTGGGCGCTGGACACCCTTGAGCCGGGCGTTGCCAAGCCCTTCATCGGCCAGTGGATCCAACTCCACCTGATCCGCAACAGTGGTGCCGCCTTCTCCCTCGGCAACAGCATGACCTGGGTTCTCACCATCTTGTCGGTGGTCATCGTCGCCGCGATCCTCGCGTCGTTGAGGCGCATCACGACGGGCGCCTGGGCCGCGACGATCGGCCTGTTGCTCGGCGGGGCGGCCGGCAACCTCGTCGATCGCGTCTTC
>Ga0209368_1000315_pt1 | contig 53110 bp, 52 predicted proteins | sample EBPBio242008_DNA_FD_185862 | JGI IMG/M metagenome (GOLD analysis project Ga0209368, IMG submission 185862) | Wastewater treatment Type I Accumulibacter community from EBPR Bioreactor in Madison, WI, USA - Reactor 1_4/24/2008_ DNA (SPAdes)... | ecosystem: Engineered > Bioreactor > EBPR >...
AGGATTTCCGGAAAGGACCAGGTCAGGTCCACCACCACCGTCACCGCCCGGTCGAGCCAACCGCCGAACCAGGCTGCCGCCGCCCCCAGCACCATGCCAGAGATCACAGACAGGCCGATGGCCGTGGCGCTGACCGAAAGCGAGGTGCGCGCGCCATAGATCAGGCGGGTCAAGAGGTCGCGCCCGAACTCATCTGTCCCCAGCCAATGCGCGGATGAGGGCGGCTGGTAGGCTTCCTTCAGCGCCTGCACGTCATAGGCATAGGGCGTCAGCAGCGGCGCGAAGACCGCGGCGGCGATCACCAGGATCAGCCAGCCCCCGGCCAGCCCGCCAACCGGGCGGCGCAATGCGCGGATCGGTGCGGCGGTCATGCCAGCGATGCCCTTACGCGCGGGTCCATCGCGGCCTGAAGGATATCGCCCAGCAAAGTGCCCAGCATGACCGCCATGGCCAGCATCAACAGGCAGGCCTGCACCACCGGATAGTCATGCTGGCTTAACGACTTGATCAGAAGCGTGCCCAGCCCCGGCCGGGCAAAGACCACCTCTACCGTCACCGCCCCGCCCAGGATCCAGCCGATGCGCAGCGCCAGGATGGTGACGACAGGGATCAGCGCATGGCGCAGGACGTGGCGCAGCTGGATGCGCAGCGGCGACAGGCCCTTGGCGTGCAGAAGCGTCACGAAATCGCGGCCTGCCGCTTCGATCATGGACACCCGCGTGATGCGGGCCACCAGCGCCGTGCCGCCCAGGCCGATGGTCAGCACCGGCAGCACCAGCGACGACCAGCCCCGCGCGCCCGAAACCGGAAACCAGCCCAGCCAGACCGAAAAGATCAGCATCAGGATCAGCCCCAGCCAGAAGCTGGGCATGGTCGATCCCAGAAGCACCCCGCCCATGATGGCGCGGTCGGCCCAGCCGTCGCGGTTCAGCGCGGCCACGATGCCAAGCGTCACGCCCACAATCGTAGAAAACAACAGCGCAAAGCCGCCCAGTTGCAGCGAATGGGGCAGCGCCTGCGCGATCAGGTCGGCCACTGGCCGCCGTGCCACGATGGCGGTGCCAAGGTCGCCCTGCAGCACCTTGCTCAGCCAGATGCCGTATTGCACCGGCAGGGGCCGGTCCAACCCATAGCGCGCCTCGATCTGCGCGCGCGCCTCGGGCGAAGAGCCGACCTTCAACAGGTTGTCCACCGGATCGCCGGGGATGAAGTGGAGGATCGAGAAGATCACCACCGAAACGGCCAGGAACACCGGCACGAGCATCAGCACCCGTCTGACGAGGTAAGAAATCATGCCGGTGGCCCCAAGCCGCTCAGGTCATTCCTTCACTTCAAGGTCCAGGAAGGCCGCCGCGCCGAACGAGGGCGCGTCGATCTTTTCCGGCAGCGCGATCCGGTCGGTGTTGTAGGCAAAGGCCTGTACCGGCTGGTAGATCGGCGCCATCGGGAACTGGGTCAGGACATATTCATGGTAGGCGGTGAAGTTCTTCACCCGCTCGTCCATGTTCTTCGATCCGGTCATGGCGACCGTGCGCAGTTCCTCGGCCTTGGGGTCGTTGAACATCGACACGTTCGGATAGCCCAGCCGGTCGCCGCCGAAGAACCAGTCCACGATATCGGCGTTGTCCCAGTTGTAGGACCGCACCGCCAGCTGCTGTTCGCCGGTCTTGTACTGGTCGCGGATCATGGAGCTGTCGAAGGTGGTGATCTCGGCGTCGAAGCCCACGGCCTTCAGCTCGGCCTGCACCACTTCCGTCAGGCGCCGGAAGATGGAATCGCTCTGCGTCCACAGGCTGACCTTCAGCGGCTGGCCATCCTTGGTGCGGATGCCGTCCGCGCCCATCACCCAGCCCGCCTCGTCCAGCAGCGCGTTCGACCGCGCCGGGTCGTACTTGATCTTCGCGCCGTCCGAGACCTGGCTTTCCGGCAGGGCCGAAATCAGGAAGGTATCGGCCACCGCGCCCACGCCGCCAAAGACCGAGGCGAGGATTTCCTCCTGGTTGATCGCCTTCGCCGCCGCTTCGCGCACGCGGATGTCGTCGAAGGGTGCCTTGGTCACGTTGATCGGCATGTACCAGACGTCCTGCCCGGCCATGGTCAGCACCGCGAGGTTCGCTTCCTTCTGGACCTCGCCCATCAGGTCGGCCGGCACCGAAAGCAGGAAGTCCACGCCGCCGGTCTTCAGTTCCAGGAAGGCCGTCGAATCCTCGGGGATCTCGCGGAAGGTCAGGCGCTCCACCTTGGCCGGGCCGTGGTTCGCTGCCGGCTCCGGGCCCCAGGTGTAATCGTCGTTGCGCACCAGCACGGTTTCCTGGCCGACGGTGAAGCTTTCAAGCTTGAACGGCCCCGTGCCATAGACCTCGGTCACGCCATAGTTGTCGCCAAGCGCGGCAAAGGACTTGGGCTCGACCACGCCCATGAAGGTCGAGGACAGGTTGTAAAGAAGGTTCGGCTCGGGCCGCGCCATCACGAACTTCACGGTGTTCTCGTCCACCACCTCGACCGAGGCGATGGCCTCGGCCATGTAGGTGTTCTCGCCTTCGGTCGTCTTGAACAGGTCAAGCCAGCCCTTTACCGCCTCGGCATTGAAGGGCTCGCCGTTGTGGAACGTGACGCCCGGCTTCAGGTGGAAGGTCCAGGACATGCCGTCCGGCGCCTCTTCCCAGCTTTCCGCCAGCCAGGGGTGATAGGACAGGTCGGCCGACTGGCTGACCAGCCGGTCGAAGATCAGCCCGGTGGCGGTGTTCAGCATCGTCGCCTTGATCGGGTTGTAGGTCGGCGCGCCCACCTCGTTGGTGGACATCACGAAGACGGCTTCCTGCGCGGCCAAAGCCCCCGCCGCCATCAGGGCGGCAAGGCTGACCGAGGCCGAAAGCAGGGCATGGCGGAAGGGGAAGGTCATGTCGGTCCTCTCTGTTGATCCGTTGGGTCAGGTCCTGCCCGGGTTTCGCCCCGGGACGGTATGTCCGATGAAGTCGCCATAAAGCGCCGAGACGCGCGCCATCCGGTCCTCGACCGCGGCGCCCAGTTCGCGGAAGACGCCGTTCACCATCAGCCCGATCAGCGACGACATGGCTGACGTCGTGTCCCAGAAGTGGTTCAGGTCGGTCGGCACCGGGAACAGTTCGGTCACGACGCCGGGCGCCCAGTCGCAATAGGGGTCGGTGATCAAAGTCACCGGGATGCCCTCGTCGCGCGCGGCAATCGCCAGGTCGCGTGTCAGGCGCGAGTAGCGGCGGCCGTCCACCAGAACCAGCGTGGTCTCCTCCGGCTCGGACAAGAGCACTTCGGCGAAATGCCCGCCCGAGGCATCGGCCAGATGCACGCCGCCGCGCAGGTATTGCAGGTTGTGCACCAGTTCCGCGGCATGGCCCCGTTCCGTCTGGAACCCGGCAACCCAGACCGCCCGGCGATGCGCCAGCCGCTTCACCGCGGCGTCGAAGGCGGGCGACGCGGCCAGTTCATAAACCGTGACCAGCGCCGCGATCTCGCGCTCCAGCGCCTGTGACAGCTCGGCCCCGCCGGCCTGGCTGCGGCGGTGAAAATCCTTCAGCCGGTCGCCGATCAGCCAGGCCTTTTCGCCCAGATCGACCTGAAGACTAGACTTCAGATCCTTCAGGTGGCGATAGCCGATCGACCGGCAGAACCGCCCGACCGAGGCTTCGGAAACCCCCACCTTGGCCGCGACCGAAGCCGCCGTCTCGAACGGCAGCGACGACAGGTTGGCCAGCAGGTAATGTGCCAGGGCGCGCTCGCCCGGTGTCCCCGTTTCCGAAGCCGCTGCCAGACGTTGGCGAAGGTCGCCTGCGGGCGCATCCTGCACCCCACTGCCCCTGGCTTCCGGCGGTTCGCTGTCCATGGACTGCCCCCTGCTTGCCCGGAAAGCGTGTCAGGAATCTTTCATTCGGTCAACATTGCAAGTAAACTGATTTCCACGCCATCCTCGAAAGGAGCCCGCCCATGCCGACCCCTTCCGCCACGCGGGCCCCGCTGCGCATCGACGGCGCCACCCTCCGGCTTGTCCGCCTGCCGCTGGTCACGCCTTTCACCATTGCCACAGGCACGCTGACCGAGAAGGTCTTTCCCCTGCTGACCCTGCGCGCCGACGGGATCGAGGGCCATGCCGAAGGCGTGATGGACCCGCTGCCCGACTATCTGGAAGAAACCGTCGCGGGCGCGATGGGCCTGCTGGAGAAGGTCCTGCTGCCGCAGGTGCTGGGCCAGAGCTTTGCCCATCCCGACCTTCTGGCGCGGAAGCTGGCGCCCTGGCGGGCCAACCACATGGCCAAGGCCACGGTGGAGATGGCCTTCTGGGACCTGTGGGCCAAATCGCTGAACCTGCCGCTGCAAACCGTGCTGGGGGGCGAGGGCGATGCGATCGATGTGGGCGTCTCGCTGGGCATCGGCCCGATCGACAGCACGCTGGACCGCGTCGCCGCGCATCTGGACCAGGGCTACAAGCGCATCAAGCTGAAGGTGAAGCCGGGCCACGACCTTGCCCTGCTGCAGGCTGTGCGGGGGGCCTTCCCCGGCGTGCATCTGACGGTGGATGCCAACTGCTGCTACACCCTTGCCGACAGCGACCTGATCCGCCGGATGGACGAGTTCGATCTGGACTACATCGAACAGCCCCTGGCCTGGGATGACATCCACGACCATGCCACGCTGCAGGCCCGCATCCGCACGGCCCTCTGCCTGGATGAATGCATCCGCACCGTCGAACATGCGCGCAAGGCGCTGCAATCCGATGCGGCGCGGGTCATCAACATCAAGGTCGGCCGGTCGGGCGGCCATAGTGCCGCGCGGCAGATCCATGATCTCTGCCAGGCGTTCCAGGTGCCGGTCTGGTGCGGCGGGATGCTGGAATCGGGCATCGGCCGGGCGCACAACATCCACCTGTCGACCCTGCCGAACTTCACCAAGCCGGGCGACACCTCGTCGGCCAGCCGGTATTTCACCCGCGACATCATCGAGCAAAGGCTGGAATGCGTGAACGGTCGCATGCCGGTGCCGCAGGGGCCGGGCATTGGCGTGACGCTGGATTTCGACTACCTCAAGACGGCAACCCTGTCGCAGCAGGACTTCCGCGCATGACCGACGTCACCTTCCGCGACCTTTCCGGCATGGCCGAGTTCCGCGAGGCCGAGGCGCTGCAACGCGCGGTCTGGGGCGAGGGCGACCAGCCCGACCCCGCCGACCTGATGATGGTCGTCCAGGCCGAGGGCGGGTTGGTGGGCGGCGCCTTCGTCGAAGGGCGGCTGGTGGGCTATGTCTTCGGCTTTCCGACCCGCGACCCCCAGGTGCAGCATTCGCACCGGCTGGCGGTGCGGGCCGAGGCGCGGGGCCTGAGCCTTGGGGTGCGGCTGAAGCATTACCAGCGCGACTGGTGCCTTGCGCGGGGCATCGCCCATGTGCGCTGGACCTTCGACCCCCTGCGCCATGTGAATGCGACGCTGAACATCCATCGCCTGGGGGCCGAGGCGGTGGAGTATCTGGAAGACTATTACGGCGAGATGGCGGGCATCAACCAGGGCCTCGCCTCTGACCGGCTGCTGGTGGATTGGACGCTGGCCGCGCCGCGGGTGGCCGCGCTGGCCGAGGGCCCTGCGTTGCCGGTGCCGGGGGCAACGCCGCTGCCGGTGGTCCTGCCCGAGGATGTCGGCGATCTCGCGGCGACCGATCCGGCTGCCGCCACTGCCCTGCGCCTTGCCCTGCGCGATGCCATCCGCGCGGCCTTTGGCGAGGGCCGCCGGATCGTGGACTTCGACCGCAGGTCCCGCAACTATCTGCTTTCGGCCTGACCCGGGCCGGTGCCTGGGCGGCCCGGATCTTCCCCGCGGGGAAGGTTTTCGCTTCGCAGGGCGGGGCATCAGTCTCCCAGCAGGTCGGTTGCCGGGTTCTCGCCGATCTCGACATCGGCATAGTATTTCTGCGCCTGGACGGCCGAGCGGTGGAGCGACAGCTGCATGGCTGCGGCCAGGGGCGCGCCGTCCAGCGCGGCCTGGGTCAGGAAGCCCGAGCGCAGGCCGTGCGGCGAGGCGAAGTCCTCGGGCAGGCCGGCGAGTGTCAGCCGGTGGCGCAGGATGATGCGCAGCGCATCGGGGGCCAGACGGCGCGGCAGCAGCCGGTCTGCGGTCGAGACGGGGCGGAACAGCGGGCCTTCTGTTAGGCCCGTGACTTCCAGCCAGTGCACCACGGCGCGCGCGGCGCGGCCCTTCAGCGGCAGGCGCGGGGCCTGGTCCTTCTTCGTGGTCTTGGTCTCCAGAAGGCGAATCCAGATCAGCCCGCGGTCCGCGAACTCGTCCCGCCCGATGTCCTCGACGTTCAGCGCCGTCACCTCGGACCGCCGCCGCCCGCCTGATGCGAAGGCCAGCATCAGCATGGCCCGGTCGCGCAACCCGCGATGGCTGGCGTCGCAGGTGGCGACCAGCGCCTCCAGAACGTCGCGGGTGACGGGTTTGGGCGACTTCGGCACACGCGGCCGGGCATTGGCGCGCCGCGCCTTCTGGCGGGCCTGTTGCACAAGGGGCCGCGAGAAGGGCGAGACGAGGTTCCGCATCCTGTGGAACGCCTGCCAGCTGGCGATGCGCCGGTCCAGTGTGGCGGGCGCCGGGCAGGCGAGGTCGCGGCGCAGGCCAAGGACGATCAGTTCCATCGCCACGTCCTGGGCCGGGCCGGGCCGGTCGGTCAGATCCTGCGCATGGTCCAGCACGAAGCGCAGCGCGACCTGTTCCTCCTCGGGCCAGCTCAGCGGCTGGCCGAAGGCGGCCTGTTTCCAGGCGGCGACATAGGCCAGGTCCCTTTCCCAGGCGCGCAGCGTGTTGGCAGGCGTGCCGCGCCGGTAAAGCTCGGTCAGTGCCGCCTCGTCGGCGGCGGAAAGCTGGGCGTAGGAGGGAAGGGCCAGCGTGGTCATGACGCTATGAATGAACAGGGCAACGGGCCGGAATGTAAAGGGCGCAAGGCCCCGCGAGGTCAGGCGCCGGTCTTGCCGGTAAGCCGCTGGCGGATGGTGATGGCCGTCGCCTGATAGTGGTCGCGCAACAGCCGGCAGGCCAGGTCCGTGTCCCGCGCCAGCGTGGCATCGGCGATGGCGGCATGTTCCGCCACCAAGTCCCGCTCTGACCGCCCGCTGCCGCTGGTCAGGATGGGCAGGCGGTAGCGGTCGGTGGTGTTTCCCGAGGCGCTGATCGGCGGTTATCCAAAAGGCACCAGCTTCGGCGCGCCCATAGGGATGCGCAAGCCCGCGGGCCGCGCGGCCTTTGCCCGCTATCATGCCGCAGCCATCGACCTTGACGGACCGGAGGTCGCCAGCCTGGCCGAGGCCACGCGGGACACTGGCGCCTTTGCCGTGATCGGCGTGATCGAACGGGAAGGGGCCACGCTCTACTGCGCGGTGCTGTATTTCGACGGCGCGAAGGGGCTGGTCGGCAAGCACCGCAAGCTGATGCCCAAGGCGGGCGAAAGGCTGATCTGGGGCTTTGGCGACGGATCGACGATGCCGGTCTTCCGCACCGAATTCGGCACGGTCGGCGCCGTGATCTGCTGGGAAAACTACATGCCGGCCCTGCGGATGCACATGTACCACCAGGGCGTGACCCTGTACTGCGCGCCCACGGCCGACGACCGCGACACCTGGCTGCCCACCATGCAGCATATCGCGATGGAGGGGCGGACCTTCGTACTGACCGCCTGCCAGTACATCACCCGCGCGGCCTTCGGGTCCGATCACGAAAGCGCCCTGGGCGACGACCCGGACCGGGTGATGATGCGCGGCGGCTCTGCCGTCGTCGGCCCGCTGGGGCAGGTGCTGGCGGGGCCGGATTTCAGCGGCGAAACGGTGCTGTATGCGACGCTCGACCCGGCCGAAGTGATGAAGGCCAAGTACGATTTCGACGTGACCGGCCACTATGCCCGGCCCGATGTGTTCCAGCTGACGGTGGACACCCGCCCCAAGCCGGCGGTGCGCGAGATCTGATGCGCTACGACCTGTCCGCCGTTCCCGAACCCATCGCCTACAAGCTGCTGGCGGCCACAATCATTCCGCGCCCCATCGCCTGGGTGGTGACGCAGGATGCCGAAGGCCGGCTGAACGCGGCGCCGTTCAGCTTCTTCAACGTCATGGGGTCGGCGCCACCCACCGTGGCGCTTGGCATCCTGGCCGATCCGGCGCGGGGGCTGAAGGATACGGCGCAGGCCATCCTGGACACCGGCAAGTTCGTGGTGAACCTTGTGCCGGAACGGCTGGTGCAGGCGATGAACCTGACCTCGATCGACGCGCTGCGCGGCGTGAACGAACTGGAGCTGGCCGGTCTTGCCACCCTGCCCTCGGACAGCGTGGCCCCGCCCCGCATCGCCGAAAGCCCGGTCGCCTTTGAATGCCGGGGTAATCCTCCCCATGGCTAAGGGGATGCGAAGGTAGAATTTTCTCGGCAAGATGGACGAGGAGATTCCGATGAAGAAGAGCCGTTTCACCGAAGCCCAGATCATGGGCGTGCTGCGCCAGGCGGAGGGCGGGATGCCCGTTCCCGAGCTGTGCCGCGAGCATGGGATCAGCAGCGCGACGTTCTACAAGTGGCGCGCCAAGTATGGCGGCATGGATGCGTCCATGATGAGTCAAATGAAGGCCCTCGAGGACGAGAACCGGCGGCTGAAGCGCATGTTTGCCGATCTCAGCATGCAGGCCGACCTGCTTCGAGAGGCGCTTGGAAAAAAGTGACGCGGCCAGCTCAGCGCCGGGAGTTGGCCGAGAAGGCGGTGGCGACAAAGGGGGCCAGCATTGCGCTGGCCTGCCGGGCGTTCGGGGTCAGCGAGACCTGCTTCCGCTACAGCCCGAAGCGCGATGGCGAGAACGAGATGATCGCCGACCTGCTGGTGGGGCTGACCAATGTCCACAAGACATGGGGGTTTGGGCTGTGTTTCCTGCACCTGCGGAACGTGAAGGGGCATGTCTGGAACCACAAGCGAGTCCACCGGATCTATTGCGAGCTGGAGCTGAACTTGCGGATCAAGCCGCGGCGCAGGCTGAAGCGGGAGAAGCCCGAGGAACTGGCTGTGCCGGAGGCGCCCAACCTGGTCTGGTCGATGGACTTCATGGCCGATCGCCTGGCCGACGGGCGGCAGTTCCGGCTGTTGAACGTGATGGACGACTTCAACCGCGAAGGCCTGGGCATCGAGGTTGACTTCTCGCTTCCCGCCGAACGGGTCGTCAGGTCCCTGAACCAGATCATCGAATGGCGCGGCAAGCCTCTGGCGATCAGGGTCGACAACGGCCCCGAATATGTCAGTTCCACGCTGATGACCTGGGCCGAGAAGCAGGGCATCGCCCTGACCTACATCCAACCCGGCAAGCCCCAGCAGAACGCCTACGTCGAGCGCTACAACCGGACAGTCCGGCATGAATGGCTGGACCTCTACATCTTCGAAACCATCGAGGAGGTGCAGCAGATCGCCACCGAATGGCTGTGGACCTACAACAACGAACGCCCCAACATGGGCATCGGCGGGCTCACCCCCGCCATGAAGCTGAAAATGGCCGCGTGAGTTCTACGGTCGTGCCCCGTTAAAACGGGGAGGATTACCCCGGCTCCATACCTCGGTCGAGACCGGGCCGAACCAGGTGGTGGTGATCGGCCTGGTGACCACGGTGCATATCGAAGACCGCTTCCTGCTGGATCCGGTGCGCGCCCATGTGGATACCGACGCGCTGGACCTGGTCGCGCGGTCGTTCGCCGCGGGCTACATCCGCAGCCACGACACGTTCCAGCTGGCCCGGCCCAATTGGGCAAGCCGCGAGGACTGACACCGCGGCTCAGCCTGACATCGCCGCAGATCTTCCCTCGGGAGGGTCGGGCGGTGAACCTTCCCCGCGGGGAAGGTCCGGCCCCGCGGCCAGTGCGGCGTACGGGTTCAAGCCACGGCGCCCGGGTGTTCAGACGCCGGCCAGTGCGCGGTCAAGGTGGACATAACCGCCATCGACAAAGAGCCACTGGCCAGTCAGGTGCAGCGCGCGCTGTGACAGGGCGAACACGGCCATGGCGGCGATTTCGTGATCTTCGGTCATGCGCTGGCCCAGAGGGATGTTGGCAGTGATCTCGGCCAGCTTGGCTTCGGGATCGTCGAAGCTTCGGATCCAGCGGGAATAGAGCGGGGTCATGACCTCGGCCGGCAGGACCGCATTCACGCGCACGCCGTCCTTCAGGAAGGCGGCGGCCCATTCCCGGGTCAGGCCCAATTGCGCCGCCTTGGCCGCCACATAGGCCGAGGTGTTGCCCTGGCCGGTCACGGCGGTCTTGGAGCTGATGTTGACGATGGCGCCCCGTTCGGCGCGCAGGTCGTCCTGCAGCAGGTGGACCAGGGTGTAGTAATGGATCAGGTTGCGGTCGAGCGAAGCCCGAAAGGCTTCGGGCCCCGCGGCAAGATCGATGCCGTCATTGACCCCGGCGTTGTTCACCAGGCCATAGACCCGCCCGAGCTTGCGGATCTGGTCCACCGCAGCGCGCACTTGGGCATCTTCCGACAGTTCGGCCTGCACAAAGGTCGCATCGTCTGCGTTGAACCAGTCGTCCTCCGGCGGCCGCCGCGCCACGACGACCACGCGGGCCCCCTCGGCCAGCAGTTCGCGCGAGATTGCGCCGCCGATACCGGCGCCGCCCCCGGTGACGACGACCAGCCTGCCCTTCAATCCCAGATCCATGCCCATCTCCTGCTGGTGTTCCCCGTCCCTGCCGCAGATCCATCACGGCCAGTCCCCGGTGATGTCAACAGCCCGGCCATCCAGGCGCGGCACAACGGGTCACGGCGCAATCTCGACAACGGCCTTGATGATGCCGCCGCGGTCGGCTGCCAGCTCCGCGATGCGGCGTGGCAGGTCCGACAGAGGCAGCGCCGTCGAAACAAGCGCCCCTTCCGTAACGGCCCCCGACTTCAGCGCCTCCATGACGGTCTGGAAATCCGCGGCCAGAGCGTTCCTGCTGCCGATCAGCCGCATCTCGCGCTTGTGGAACTCGGCGTCGTTGAAGGTCAGGTCGTCCTTCACCACGGAAATCAGCACATAGCTGCCACCATGCGCGACATGGGCAAATCCGGCCTCCATCGCGCGGGGGTTGCCGGTAGCGTCCATGACGATGTCGAAGCCGTCCGACGGGAGGTCGCCCGGCGCATGCAGGTGCGAAAAACCCAGCTTGCCCGCGGCGGCAAGCCTTTGGGTGCTGGTGTCCATCATGTGCACCTCGGCGCCGCGCAGCCGGGCGAAGATGGCGGCACCCAGCCCGATCGGACCCGCGCCGGTGACAAGCACGCGGTCGTCCGCCGTCATTTCAGACCGCCGGACGGCATGGGCCCCGATGGCCAGGAATTCGACCAGCGCGGCCTCGCGAGCGGTCAGGCCGGTGGCGTCGATCAGGTTGACGGCGGGCATGGCGATGCGACCGCACATGCCGCCGTCGCGGTGGACGCCAAGCACGCCGATGGCCATGCAGCAGTTTGGCTTGCCGCGCTTGCAGGCATGGCAGGTGCCACAGGCGATGTAGGGATTGATCACGACAAGCTGGCCGGCGGCGAAGCCGTGACCATCCTCCACGATACGGCCGGACAATTCGTGGCCGATCACGCGAGGATATTCGAGGTAGGGGTGCTTGCCTTCGAAGATGTGGTAGTCGGTGCCGCAAAGCCCGGCCACGGCGATATCGACCAGCAGCCAGCCATCCGGCGCGGACTGCGGTATGGGGCGCTCTTCCAGCACAAAGCTTCCCGGCGCAACGCACAGGCCGCAGGGCATCCGGGATTCCGTCATGCTTTCCTCTCCCTGGAGATGTCGCTGATGATTAGGGACACAGAGGCCAGCGGACAATTGTCTTTAATCATTCGGTGCAAGAACGGATCAGGCCAGGATGGCGGTCAGCCGTGGCTGCCGCCCGGCCATACCCAGTTCCTCCGCCCAGCCCAGGAAGGCGCCGACGCGCCGCTGAAGCTTCTCCGCGTGGTTCTGGGCGATATCCGCCAGGCGGTGGTCCAGGTAGGGATTGGCAAAGCGGTCCAGCGTCTGTTCAACATAGGCCGGGGCCGCGTCATCCCCCGCAGCAGCAAAGACCGGCAGCACCTCTTCGCGGTAAAGCGCGGTCAATTCCCCGCTCCAGACCGGGTCTGCCATCACCTCGCGCACGAGGGTTATGGTGTCGCGACCGCGCCACTGCGCGACCATCCAGGTATGGGCAAGGTTCAGGATATACAGCTTGCGGCGTTCGATCGGGCCAAGGTCGGCGACAATCTGCACGGCAGGGTGGCGGACCGGAGAAATCAGCCGCGGCTGATCCTCGATGGCCCACAGGGCATAGGGCTCGGCCACAGCACCCGCAGGCTCCAGCGGTGCCGAGACGATGCGATCCACCAGCGAGTTCACAAACACCACTTCGCTGGCCACCCAGTCGGCAAATGGGGTGCCGAGGGGTCGGGAAAGCTGCAGGACCCGGTCGCGAAGGACCTCGCCATTCCGGGCGACAAGCTCGGTCGGCATCACCTGCAGCGCGCTGCCTTTCGCGTGGAACCGGGCCAGGAGCAGATGCGTCAGCTTGGCCGGATATGACATGGCCTGATCGAAGGTCGGCGCGTCGTCGGCCGGCTTCGGCACGATGCCCTTCTCGGATGTGTTGGACAGGATGATCCGGGCCTCTTCCGCTCCGATGCGGCAGATTTCCGGCCAGTCCGTTGCGGTGTTCAGCGTGCGCGTGACAGAGGTCACGCGATGTTCACGCGTGACCGGCCGACCCCCTTCAAGCCCCTGGATGCGGACCGGAAACCCTGCGGGATCCGCCAAAGCCGTCAGGCGCGCAGAGCGGCCCGGATCGCCCGATGACTGCACCACGGTGACCGGCCCGCGGGATGCCTGCCCTTCGGACAGGAACAGGTCGGCGTGAGCTTGCAGAAACCGGCTGGTTCCAAACTGCAGGATCGGCGTCGATGTCATGGATTGGCCCCCCAAACATGTCCTTTATGATTCAAGACAGACCGCAAAGCCAAGACTCCCGTCGCGTGGTCGAACATGGCGAGGGCCGCAGGCCCGGCGCTTCAACCGACCGCGTGGTCGCGCAGGGATTGCAGCAGGGTCTGCTTCGAGGTCTTCAGGTGATCCTCGGCGGCGGCCAGGGCTGCCGCCCGGTCTCGCGCCTTCAACGCAGCGATGATCCGCAGATGCTCGGCGATGGCGGCTGCGTTCCGGTTGCGTTCGTCGGTCTTGTCCCACTGGAAATGATAGTGGAAAATCAGCGCGATAAGTTTCCTGAACTCGTCTGCGAACCGGTTCCTGACGGTGGCGCCGATGGCGGTGTGGAACGCTTCGTCCAAGAGCGAGAAGTCATGGAACCGCTGGTCGATCTCGGCGGCAAGGGCGTGATGCCCCGCCTCCAGGGCATCGAGTTCGGCCCAGATCGGATGGGTCGGCGGCAGGCTCGCGACGTGACCCACCGCGTTCAGCTCCAGAAGCAGCCGGAAGTCCGACAGCTCCAGGGCAAAATCCCGCGTGAACCCCAGAAGCTTCCACCCCCCGCGTGCCCGGCGGCGGACAAGGCCGAACCGGCTGAGCGACGCGAGGAATTCCTGAAGAACATGCGGGGTCACGTTGAAGCGGCGCGACAGCTCGGCCACGTTCAGCGCCGTGCCCGGCGCCACGTCAAATCGCAGGGTCCATTCAAGGAAGCGGCGCTCCAGCTCGGACGCACTGGCCTGCATGGAAACTGTGGCCAGCCGGTCGTCGGGTCCCGGCCGGCGGATCAGCCGCTTGTCCCGCCCGGCCCATGTGATGATGCCGGCCGCCTGAAGGCGGGACAGGACAGATCGAACCACCGTCCGGCTGACGCCAAGCTGTTCGGAAAGCGCGATTTCCGACGGAAGGGGGGCGTCCGGCTCCATCGTGGCGCCAATGTCCAGGAAGCGGTTGTAGGCCTCCCGGAATCGCTCGTCCGTCCGTGCCATGCTCGACCTCTGCCGCCCTCGGCACCATTCGACCGCTCTGCCGCCCGAAATGCAAGGCGGCCCCATCCAGGCGAGCAGCCAGGTTCCAGCCGCGTCCTTCGGGGCCAAGCGGGCGGTGCCGGCGGTCGCATCCTTCAGCTTTGTCATGCCACGGGTTGGGTGCAGCATGTTCGGCTGGGTCGAAAGGACGATGCCCGCCCGAAGCGGAACGTCTGCATCCACCTCTTCACTCGGGAATGCCCCCAAGGTCCTTGACGCGCGCAAGGACCACGCCTGACGCCGCGCGCGGTCAGTCGATCCGCTGGCCGCCTTCGTCGAACAGGATCGCCTCGGCCAGATCCATCGCTACCTCGACCCGGTCGCCGATCCCCTGGGGGCTCTCGCCGGGCGTCTTCACGGTCAGGCGGCCCTGTGGCCCGTCCAGGTGCAGGATCGTCTCGCCGCCCAGGTGTTCGGCCAGCGTGACCACGCCGGACAGGAGCGGTCCGGCGCCACTGTCCGGGCGCAGCCGTTCCGGGCGCAGGCCCAGGGTCACACGGGCGCCGCCGCGCACTCCGGGCCAGAGACCCGGCAGAAGGCACTCCACTTCCCCCGCCAGCCTCAGCCGCAGCGCGCGTCCGTCCCGCTCCAGCACCTCGGCCTTCAGCAGGTTGATCGCCGGGCTTCCGATGAATCCCGCCACAAACAGGTTGGCGGGGCGGTGATAGACCTCGCGCGGGGTGCCCACCTGTTCGATCCTCCCGCCGTTCAGCACGACGATCCTGTCAGCCAGCGTCATCGCCTCGACCTGGTCATGGGTGACGAAGATCATCGTCGCCTGCAGGTCGTGGTGCAGCCGCGCGATCTGCGTCCGCATCTCGACCCGCAGCGCGGCGTCCAGGTTCGACAAGGGCTCGTCGAACAGGAAGACCTCGGGCTGGCGCACGATGGCCCGGCCGATGGCCACCCGCTGGCGCTGGCCGCCCGACATGGCCTTGGGCCGCCGGCCCAGCAACTCGGTGATCTGCAACATGGCCGAGGCGTCGCGCACCCGCCGGTCCACCTCTGCCGCCGTCATGCCGGCCCGCCGCAATCCATAGGCCAGGTTGTCGTAGGCCGACATGTGGGGGTAAAGCGCATAGTTCTGGAACACCATCGCCACACCGCGCCGCGCTGGCGCCAGTTCCGTCACGTCGCGCGCCCCGATCATGACGCTGCCATAATCCACATCCTCCAGCCCCGCGATCATGCGCAGAAGCGTGGACTTGCCGCAGCCGGATGGGCCGACAAAGACCACGAATTCGCGGTCCTCTATCGCAAGATCGATGCCCTTGATGACCTCGTGGATGCCGTACAGCTTGCGCACACCGGACAGGGTGACCGAACTCATTGCGGTTTCATCCTCATCAGAACCCCTTGGTCGCCAGCCCCTGCCGGAAGAAGCGCTGGGTGAACAGGAACAGCACCAGCAGCGGCAGGGCGGTAAACGTCGCGCCCATCATCGCCATCGACCATTCAGCGGCGCGCTGCGACCGGAAGGTGAACAGCCCGACCGACAGCGGAAAGTCCTCGCGGTTCTGCAGGTAGATCAGCGGCGTGAAGAATTCGTGCCAGGTGTAGACAAAGGCGAACAGCCCGACGATGACCAGCGCCGATTTCACCTGCGGCAACACGATCTGCCACCAGATGCGGAACTCCGACGCGCCGTCCAGCCGGGCCGCGTCCATCAGCTCGCGCGGGACGCCCAGGAAGAATTGGCGCAGCATGAAGATATAGAAGGCATCCCCCAGGAAATAGGGCGCGATCAGCGGCCAGTAGCTGTCCTTCAGCCCCAGCTTCGACCAGCCCAGGAACACCGGCAGGAAGGTGACGATGGGCGGGATCAGCAGCGCGCAGATCGTCAGGCCGAAAACGAAATTCCGCCCCCGCCAGCGCAGGCAACCGAAGGAATAGGCCGCCAGCGAACAGGAAAGGCATGTCCCCACGGCCACCATGCCGGCATAGAAGCACGAGTTCAGGAATTGCTGCAGAAACGGGAAATCCGGCCGGGTGAACAGGTCGGCCACATTCTCCCACCGGATCGGGTCGGGAAACCACAGCATCGGCCGGGCGAAGATTTCGGCGTTGTTCTTGAAGGCGGAAATCACCATCCAGTAGAACGGCAGCAGGAAGATCGCCGAAACCGTCAGCATCACCGCGTGATAGACGATCCGCGCCAAAGTCTTGCGGGGCGGCTTGCGGCGGGCCGCCAAGGGCGGTGCGGTCATCGGCTTTCCCCTTCGTAATACACCCAGGACCGGGCGGTGCGGAACACCAGAAGCGTCAAGAGCAGCACCACGACGAACAGCACCGTCGCCATGGCAGCGGCATAGCCGATGTTGAAATAGCGGAAGGCCGCCCGGTACAGCACGACCATGTACATCAGCGTGGATTCCGCCGGCGTGCCCGTGGTGCCGCCGATGACGATGGCCTGCACGAAGACCTGAAAGGACGAGATGATCCCGATCACCAGGTTGAACAGGATCATCGGCGTGATCAGCGGCAAGGTGATCCAGACCAGCCGGTGCCAGGCCTTCGGGCTGTCCAGCTCGGCCGCCTCCTGCACGTCCCTGGGGATGTTCTGCAGCCCGCCCAGAAACACCAGCGTCTCCACGCCAAGCGGCCACAGGCTCAGAAGAACCAGCGTCCACAGGGCGACCGAGGGATCGCGCAGCCAGTCCGGCGCGTCAAAGCCAAGCGCCCCCAGGATCAGGTTGACCGGCCCGCCGGTGGGCGACAGTAGCAGCATGAACACGATGGCCCCCGATACGGCAGGCATCAGGAACGGCAGATAGAACACCGTCCGGTAAAACCCGGCCAACCGCGTGACCCGGTTCAAGAGCAGCGCCAGGATCAGCGCCAATACCAGCTTGATCGGCACCGAAAGCACCGCATACAGCGCCGAGTTCCTGGCCGAGGTCCAGACTGCAGGGTCCTTCAGCATGGCCTCGTAATTCGCCAGCCCGACCCAGGTGGGAAGCCCGATGATCTGGAACTTCGTCTGCGCGATCACAAAGGTCAGGATCAGCGGAACCAGGGTAAAGACCACCAGCGCAATGATCCAGGGCAGGGCGAACAGCACGCCCGCCCTGGCCTCGGCCCGCCCGGCCTTGCGCCTGCGCCGGGGCGGGGTGGCCCCGGCAACGGTCTCGCCCCTGTCCGCCATCAGCCGGCCAGCACCCGCTCAAGCTCGGTCTGGCAGGCCGATTGCGCTTCGGCCAGCGCCTCGGCCGGGGTGGCGGCCTTGGTGTAGATCTTCTCCATGGCGCGGGTCATCTGATCGGTCGCAAAACCCTGCACCGGCGAATCCCACATCGGTGTCACGATGGCGGCCTGCTCTTGCAGGAAGGCGCTGGCGCTGTCGGCGAATTCCTGTCCGCGCCGTTCCACAAGGCTGGCCGGCGGCTTGGCCTTCACCTGGCTGTTGGTCGGCACGTCGGGGATCTGCTCGTACCACTTCACCACGCCCTCGACCGACAGGTAGGCCAGATAGTCGAAAGCCGCCTGCGGGTTCTTCGACCCCACCGGAATGACGAACCAGTTCGGCCAGATGCCCGCCGCCGTCGCCGAGCCCGAAGGCCCCACGGGATGCGCGGCCAGGTCCCACCGCTGGAAATTCGGTGCTGGGTCGCTGTAGAAATCGCCCATCAGCCAGCTTCCCGACTGCATCCCCGCCAGCCGCGATTCCCGGAAGGCCGGGCCCATGCCCGTTGTCGTGTTGGGATAGCCATCGGTGAAGTTGCCCGACCGGTCGATCAGGTTCACATCGCCCTTGTACTCCTCGTTCAGCCAGTCGAGGAAGTAGTTGAACATCTCGATGTTCTGCTCGCTGTCCAGCATGTATTTCAGGTTCGCCGCGTCATACAGCTTGCCGCCGTTCAACGCCGACCAGACGGCCATCGGCTCCACCGCGCGCGGCGGCACAAAGCCCGCAACCTGCAGGTAGTCACCATCCCAGACGGTGAACTCCTTCGACAGCTTGCGCATCTCGTCCCAGGTCTTGGGGAAGGACGCCCGATCCGTGGGGATGCCCTTCGCCTCGAACATGTCCTGGTTGAACCACATGGTATAGATGCCGGCCGTCACCGGCAGGCCATAGGTCACGCCCCGGAACTGGCACGAGGCCAAAAGCCCGCCCGGCCAGGTTTCCAGCGGGATGGTCGATCCCTTCATCATCTCGTCCAGCGGCATGAAGGCGCCCTGCGCGCCAAGCGAAACCGGGCTGTCCCACAGCATCGAGATGTCGGGCGGGTTGCCCGAGGCGATGGCACCGATCAGCGACTGGTTGAACTCGGTGTTCTGGCCCAGGCCGCAGACGGTTTCCGAAGACGAAAACCCGCCGCGCTCGGCGAAGCCCGCCAGCAGCCCGGTGTGGATCTCGCAAAACAGCGGCGATCCGCCCGGCAGCCATTCCACCAGCGGGCCCAAATCCTGCGCCATCAGGCGACCCGGAAGCATCAGGGCACCGGCCGTGGCCGCCGTGCCGCGAAGAAAGCCCCTTCGGCTGACCGAACCGCCGGGGATACTCACTTGAAAAGCCATGCTGCGTCTCCCTCTCTGTTTCATGTGATCTGCACTGGCCGTTTCGACGGCTCTTGGTGATGGATGGATGCGGCCGCGCCGATCAGGCCGGCGTCAGGGCCGATCGAGGATTGCACGATGGGCAGGTCGCGGATGTCCTCCTGCCACAACCCGGCACGGATCGCGCTGCACAGGGCTTCGAAATAGATGCCGGGCGCCGAGCCCAGGCCCCCGCCCAGGACGATGCGAGCCGGATCCAGGCTGTTGGCCAGAAGCGCCAGGATGCGCCCCAGTTCCTGCGCCGCGGTGTCTATCACCTCGATCGCCTCGGCATCGCCGGCCTCTGCCGCAGCCAGCACGTCCTCGGCCCTGTCGCCCTTGCCCCAGGCCGCGGCAAGTCCGGGGCCCGAGGCGATGTCCTCGGCGATGGTGGTCGTGATCTTCCCGCAGGCCCGGCAGCGCAGTCGCGTCTGGCCATTGGCGATGACCAGCGCCGCCCCGCGAGACCCGGCATAGGGCCGCCCGCCCTGCACCAGAACGCCGCTGACGCCCGTGCCGATGGTGACGTAGTAGAAATCCTCCACGCCCCGGCCCGCCCCATACTGGGCCTCCGCCAGGGCCGCCGCCCGCACGTCTGCGGTCAGGCAGACCGGCGTGGGACCAACGACCGGTGCAATCGCCCCCGCCACGTCCAGGTTCCGCCACTTGATCCGATAGTCGCTGAAGACCCTGCCCCCGGCATCCACCAGTTCGGCCACGCCGATGCCCAGGCCGGCAAGGTCCAGCCCTTGCCCCGCAGCCTCGGCGACCAGCCCCGCCGCCATCGCCGAAACATCCGCCAGCACCGGCTCGCCGCCGCGATGGTAATCGGTGGCGAGCTGCCGGCGCGCCAGCACCCGCCCGCTGGCAAGCTCCACGATTCCGCCCGCGATCTTCGTCCCGCCCACGTCGATGCCCACCGCATGACGCGCATTGGGTCTCGGGCCGGGGTGAAGGGGGGCGGGCGCCTGCATCAGCTTTCCGGCAGGTAATGCGGCGCCACGCCGAACAGGTATTCCGCCGGCTCTCCGCCCATGTTGAAGGCCCGGTATCCCGCGCCGGGCGGCACATAGAACCCGTCCTGCGGATGCAGCTCGAACCACACGGGCGAGGCCTCGGGATCGTCGATCAGGATGTTGACCCGTCCCTTCAGCACATAAAGCCCCGCCGCCCCGCCATGCCGCAGCGTGCCGCTGCGCCCGCCGGGGTTCAGCCGCACCGACCCCGCCGTCAGCTGGTCGGTCGAGGCGATGATCCCCGTCAGAACCCGCGGATCGCCCGCGTCCAGCGACCACAGCCGGTCCTCCTCACGCAGAACCTTCATCGTGGCCCGCGCCTTCGCCTCGGCCTGCCGCGCCGGCCAGTGGCCGATCAGCTCGTCGCGCTGATAGCGGGGCGTCGAGACATAGGGCCGGGTCGCGGCATAGGCGCCCGAACTGCCGGTCGAGGGCGGCGGCGCGAAATACTCCAGCACCCGCAACTCCTCGGACCCCCAGGCCCAGGCATGGTGCCAGGTGTCCTTCTGGAAGAACACCGACTCGCCCTGCTTCACCAGGTGAACCTCGCCCGTCTCGGGATTGGCCATCACCATGGTGCCCATCAGCACATACAGCACCTCGTCCGCGCCAAACACCGTGCGAAAGCTCTCCGAATGGCGGAACCCGTCGCCCGGCGGCAGCCCGAAGACCAGCTGGTGGATCTTGTCCGACGACACATAGATCCAGTCATCCACCTGCCCCGCCGCCACATCGCCCCAGATATGGCGCGTCACGCTGCGATAGGGGATCGGCGTCGGTCCGGCAAAGACGGGGCGGGGCGAGGATTTGTAGGCCATGGCTCAGATCTCCGGCGCGTGGTCCAGATGCGGCGCAACCCGCTGCCCCACGGCATCGAACCGCGGCGGCGTGAAGGTGGACAGGATCGGCAGCGCCTGCCCCAACCGCCCCGATTCCATGGATTTCGCCATGATCTCCAGCACATGATAGGCGTGCTCGGGCGAATTCACCGGCTTGCGCCCCTCGTGGATCGCCTGGATCAGGTCGCGGATCCCGTCCGTCCAGCGCCAGCGGTTGCGGTCGGTATGGTCCTGCCAGAACCCGTCCTTGTTGCGCCACAGCTTGTAGCCATGCGGATCCCAGTCGTCGCTCAGCATGTTGATCGTGCCGTCGCTGCCGTAGATCTCGATCCCCGCAACGTCATAGCGCTGGATGGTGAAGCCGGTCGTGACCACGCCAAAACACTGGTTGCCGAAATCCAGAAGCAGCTGGAAATTGTCGTCCGTGCGGACGGTCATCTTCTGGTTGTTGACGATCCGTTCCGGAATGGCGATCCCGGTCATCGCCATCACCCGCTTCGCCGGGCCGATCAGCCCCGTCAGCGTCGTCACGTTGTACACGCCCAGGTCGTACATCGGCCCGCCGCCCGGCTCATAGAAGAACGGGTCCCAGTCCGGCCCCGCCCAGCCATACATGCCGCGCGCCGACAGGGGCCGCCCGATGTCGCCCGCCGCGATGTGCCGCCACATCGCCTGGTAGGTCGGCGACAGCGTGACATGCGGCGCGCAGACCAGATGCCCCTTCGACACTTTCGCCAGCGCCACCAGTTCGGCGGCATCGTTCAGGTCCATCGACATCGGCTTTTCAACCAGCACATGCTTGCCCGCCAGCAGGGCTTCGCGCGTGATCCGGCCATGGCTCTGCATGTCGGTCAGGATCACCACGGCATCGACATCGGGGTGGTTGATCACTTCCGAATAGTCGGTGGTGAAGGCCGGGATGCCCCAGTTCCGGGCCCGCTCGGCCTTGCCCGGCCGGACATCGCAGCCGATGATGACCTCGCAGTTGTTTCCTTCCAGGTTCAAGGCCCGGATATGGGGGACGTATTTCTCTGAAACACTGCCCAGACCGATCACGCCCAGGCGCACCGTCTTGCCCATCGTCTTCTCCCTGCCGGCGATACCGGGAAATGATGCGGCCACCCGGCGCAGGCTGGCAATCGTGCCTCCGGTCACATGACCGCGGGCAGGCTACGGCGGCCCAATTCTCGCTTGACGCCCCCGTGCCAAGACGTTCCCCTGCCGGGGAACCCAGTTTTCCCGGAACCCTAAGATGGCGGCGCAGTCCAATGGGGCGACCCTGTCCCTGCTGACAGCAAGGGCAATCGACCGCCTCGGGGCCGCCGATTTCTACGACTGCCTGCTCGCCATCCTTGGCGCGGCCGTGCCGCACGATCTGGCCGCGATGGTGCGCTACTCCCGCGCCACCACGCCCGATCTGATCCTGCCACGCATCGAGCCCACCATCTCGATGATGGCCTATTACGAGCATTTCTACGCCTTCGACCCCTTCTACAATCACTGGATGCAGTCGGGCGAGATCGGCGTGTTCCGCCTGCGCGAGATGGATACCAGGATCGGCCGCAGCCTCTATGCCCGCGAATTCCTGACCGCCATGTCGATCTATGACGAGATCGCGGTGTTCCTGCCGCCCTTCGGCAACGCCTCGCCCACCCTGATCCTCGACCGCGCGAAAGGCGCCTTCACCGGCGCCGAGATGCGCCGCGTGCGCGAGATCTTCCCTCTGCTCGCCGCCCTGCATCGGCGGCACATCAGCGCGTTCATCGCCGCCGGCAGCGTCACCGAACGCTCGCCCATCGGCCAGCCCCGCCCCTTGCGGCTGGTCGATCACCAGGGGGTGACGGTGTTCGAAACGCAATCCTGGGCCGAGGTGACCGGCCGCGATCCGGCCGTCGCCGAGGCGCTCGCCGTCATCGCGGCGCGCGGCCCCTGCGTCATCGACCTGCCAGGCCGCATGTCGCTGCGCCGCACACAGCTTCCGGCCGATTTCGGCCCCGCGCCGCGCGGCTACTGCGACGAGGTCACGACGGATGCCACCGCCCACGGCTTCGGCGGCGAATCCGGGCTTCCGCCCCAGATGGCCGACCTTCTGTCCGAACGCGAACAGCAGGTCGCGCTGAAGATGCTGCAGGGCTACCCGGTGATCGAGATCGCCCGCAAGCTCGGGCTCTCGCGCGGGACGGTAAAGAACTACCGCCTCTCGATCTACCGCAAGCTCGACATCACCAGCGAGCGCGAGCTTTTCGGCGAATACATCGCCGCCATCCGCGCGCCCTGATCCGGCCCTGCCACTTCCCGCAGCGCACGGTCATGTAGCGAATGGGAAAGCAGTTTCTCTGCCATCTGGTCCGGCATCAGACCGTCAGGGGGCCACCATGTCCGATCCGCGAGGAACTCTTGAAATGCGCCTCTCCGTGGCGCCGCGAACGGGCGGCCCGGAAACCTTCCCCGCGGGGAAGGTTTCCGCCGCGCCGGACCGGGCCGGCTTTGCCGTGCAGCCAGTGGCGCTGGACCGCATCCGCGTGTTCAAGCTGGTGCGCGACCGCAAGAAGGTGCCCGATTTCGAGCTGTCCGAACTGAAATCCTCCATCGCCGAGCTTGGCCTCTCCAACCCGATCCGGGTGGAATCGCGGCCCGATGGCGATTTCGAACTGATCCAGGGCTACCGCCGCCTATCTGCCTACCGCGAGCTTCTGAAGGACACCGGCGATGTCGCAGCCTACGGCGCCATTCCCGCCACTGTCACCCCGCCCGGCGCCGACCTCGATGCCCTCTACCGTCGGATGGTCGACGAAAACCTGGTCCGCAAGGACATCTCATTCGCCGAAATGGCGATGCTGGCGCTGGACTTCGCCTCCGATCCCGGCACCTCCGAGGACGATCCCGAAAAGGCCGTGGCCGTTCTCTACAAATCCGCCAGCTATCAGAAGCGCAGCTACATCCGCAGCTTCATGACCATCGTGCGGCGGCTGGACAAGGCCCTGCTCTACCCGCAGGAAATTCCCCGTTCCCTTGGCCTGACCCTGGCCCGCCGCCTGGAAGAGGTCGAAGGTCTGGCCATGGCCATCCGCGCCGAACTGGCCGACTGGGACAACCGCTCCATCGCCGACGAACTCGACGTCCTGCGCCGCCTGTGCGGCGCCGTGGAAGATGGCGCCGACACAGCTGTCCGTCCGGCCCCGCGCCCGTCGCGCGCCGCGGCGGGCACAAGAACCAGCTTCACCTTCGACCGCCGCCATGAACGCTGCCTCTGCATCGCGGCCAAAGGCCGGCTGGACATCCGGCTCGACCGCGACTTCACCGCCATCGACCGCACCCGTCTGGAACAGGCCCTGCGCCTGATGCTGGATCAGGTTGCTCCCTGAAGCCCGAACCTTCCCCGCGGGGAAGGTTTCTCCTGCCGCCCGCGCTGGATCGTCCCCGCATCCTCCCATTGGCTCCGCCCGCTTTCCGGCGATAATGCGCAGCACAGCGGAAAGGCGGCACCATCATGGGACAAGGGCCCGAACCCTGGCGCAATCCCTTCGACCCGGTCGAGGCCGAGGAAGCCGACCTGTGGTTCCTGCCTGCGCCGCCCGATGATGAACCGCCCGGCGCGGCGCCCTGGGCGGTCCCCCGTCCCGATCCCGCGCCGGTCTGGCGCGCGGCCGAGGCGGCGCTTGCCTCCGACCTGGCCGAGCTTGCCTTCGATGCCGGCCGTCTTTGCGAACGGCTGCGCGCCTCCGGCCCCGGCGCCCTTGGGCGGATCGCGCTGGAAGAAGCCGCCGCGCTCAGCTGGTGGACGGGCGACCGCGTCACCGCGGACCGGCTGGCGCTCTGGCTGTCCTACCGCATCGGCGCCGCGGGCGAGGGGGGCGCGGGCCTGATCCGCACCGCCTGGGCGGCCCGCCGTCTGGTCGCGCCCAACCGCCCCGCGCCCCTGGCCACCGCCCTGGCCGAGGCCCTGGGCGGCGAGGGCCGCCCCGACCCGCGCCTCGCCGACGAGGCGGCCGAAGCCTTGCGCGAAACCGAGCTCCTCTCCCCCGTCACCCGCGGCTGTGCCGCCTTCCACCTGTGGCGCAGCCTGGCCGAGCGTCCGGCGCATCTCGCCGGGCTGGAGGCTGCGGTGCTGGGCCAGCGCCTTGCCGCCGGGTCCGGCCGCGCGCTGCCCTTCATGCCCCTGTCCCTGACCGGCGTGACCGCCCTGACCGTGACCGGCGCTGCCGACCGCCGGCTGGCCGGCTGGATTTCCGGCGCGCACCGGGCGGTGCTGGCCGCGCTGATGGCGCTGGACCGGCTGGCCGCCTGGCAGGCCCGCGCCGAGGCCGGGGTGGCCGACCTGCAGGGCCGCACCCCCGCCCGCCTGATCGCGGCGCTGGCGGCCCATCCCACGCTGGCGGCCCCCCAGGCCGAGACCGAGACCGGCGCCAGCCGCGCCGCCGTCCAGCGCAACCTGGACCTCCTGGCAGCCCGCGGCCTGGTGCGAGAGGTCACCGGGCAAGGCCGCTTCCGTGTCTGGGCGGCCGCGCTTTAGGACAGGCTAGTGCCGAAGGATTTCCTTCAGCAGGGGGTTGGGGAACCGGCGTCTCTGGGTCACGGCAAAGAAGGTCTCGATGATCCCGTCCAGCCGCGCCGCCTCGACCAGGGTGCCGGCCCCCAGTTCGTCGCGCACCACGATGGGCGGGATGATGGCAAGCCCGGCATCCTCGCGGGCCAGAAGGCGGATCATGGCCATGTCGTCCACCTCGGCCGCCAGGGTCGGGGTGACCTCCAGCCGCGTCGCCAGCGCGTCGAAGGCGGCGCGCAGGGCGGTTTCGCGGGTGGGCAGGATCAGGGGCTGGCTGGCCAGCAGGTCGCGCAGCGGCTGGGGCACCGGGCCCACCCGCGCCGGCGTGCCGATCAGCCCGACCGGCTGATCGTCGATCCGGTGCACCAGCCAGTGGCTGGCTGCGTCCGTGGCCGGGGCGAGGTTGGTCAACACCACATCTAGTGCGAGCCCCTCCAGCCCACGCAACAGCTCGTGTTGCGAGCCCGAGCGAAGGATGACCTCGACATCCGGACGGCCGATCATGGGGCGCAGGAACTGCATCTGGAAGTTCCGCGACAGGGTGGCCAGCGCGCCTACCCTCAGCGCCCGCCGCTGGCGGCCGGTGTCGCGCAGGGTGGCGGTCAGGTCGTCGGCGGTGCGGAAGATCGCCTCGGCATGGTCCAGCGCGATGCGGCCGGCCTCGGTCAGCACCAGGCCGCGTCCCTGGCGTTCGAAAAGGTCCTGGCCGAGAGAAGCCTCTAACATCTTGATCTGTGTAGATAAAGCGGACTGAGACAGGTTCAGGCCGCGCGCCGCGCCCGTCAGGGTGCCATCGCTTGCGACGGCCCGGAACAGGCGGAGGTGGTGCAGGTTGAGCTGAGCCATTGTTCCATCAGACAGAACGATTACTCACAATATATGTAATTTTCTGAATGACGGACAAGCCCTAAATGCCGGTTCGAGAGCCCGATCCGGAGACCGAGATCATGTACCTTCCTCTGATTTCCCTGGCGCCTGCGCTGCTTTTCCTGGTGGCCTTGCCCTTTGCCCTTTCGCCCGGCAGGCGTCCCGGCCGCCTGCCCGCGCTTGCCGAGGGCGCAACGCTTGCCGCGCTGGCGCTTGGGGTGGCCGGGTTGATGCAGCTGTGGCTTGGCGGCGCGCTGACGCTTCAGGCATCCGGGCTTGCACTGCTGCGGCTGGACGCGATCAGCGCAACTCTGGTTCTGCTGGTGGCCTTCGTGGGCTGGGTCGTGGTGCGCTATGCGCGCCGGTACCTTGACGGAGAGGCGCGGGAGGGACGGTTTCACGGCCTGGCCCTGACGGCGATCGGCCTGGTCCTTCTGCTTGTCCAGTCAGCGAGCCTGCCGGTTCTGGTGTTGGCCTTCGTGGGCCTGGGCCTGACCATGCGGCAGCTTCTGCTGTTCTACCCCGACCGTCCCGAGGCGCAGCGCGCGGCGGCCAAGTTCATGCGAGTCTGGGGCGCGGGCGACCTGGCGCTGATCCTGGCTTCGGTTCTGCTGTGGCAGAGCCTTGGGAGCCTGAACATCGCGGAGCTGACCGGGGTGACGGCCCTGCCGGGCATGGCACAGGCGGCAGTGGGCCTTCTGGTGATTGCGGCGGCGATGAAGACCGCGGCCTTCCCGCTGCATGGCTGGCTGACCGAAGTGATGGAGGCCCCGACCCCGGTTTCGGCCTTGCTTCATGCGGGTATCATCAACTCGGGCGGCGTGCTGCTGATCACGCTGGCGGGACTGGTGCAGCACAGCCCCGGTTCCATGGCTGCTCTGGCGGTGCTGGGTGGCTTCACGGCGCTGTTCGGGGCGTTGGTCATGCTGACGCAAAGCGCGGTCAAGACGGCGCTGGCCTGGTCAACCGTGGCGCAGATGGGCTTCATGCTGCTGCAATGCGGCCTGGGGCTTTGGGCGCTGGCCCTTCTGCACATCGTGGCGCATTCGCTGTACAAGGCGCATGCCTTCCTGTCTTCGGGCGGTGCGGTGCGCGCGGTCAATGCGATCCGCAAGCCCGGCCCGGTGGCCGTGCCGGGCCTGACGGCGGTGGCGCGGTCCTTCGGTCTGGCGCTGGTGCTGTATGTCGGCGTGGCCTTCGTCTTTACCGCGCTGTTGGGAGACAAGTCGCCCCAGGCGCTGGCCTTGGGCACCATGCTGATCTTTGGTGTGTCCTACCTCATCGCGCAGGGGCTGGCCGATGCAGCGCCGGGCGCGCTGACGCGGCGGACCGTCACCGCCTCGCTTGCCGCGGCGCTGGCCTACTTCACCTTCCAGGTGATTGCTCAGGCCATCTGGGGGCCGGCCCTGCCCGCGGCCCCGGTGGCCGGGGCGCTGGAATGGGCGCTGATCGTGCTGGCGGTCCTGTCCTTCGGCCTGGTCGCCTTTGCCCAGGCACTGTTCCCGCTGTGGGCGCACCACCCCTCAACCGCCGGCCTGCGGGTGCACCTGGCCAACGGGCTGTACCTTAACGCCTTGCTTGACCGCATGATCGGCGGGTTTCGCGCGCCGGATCCTGCGTCCGTGAAATCCTGACAGGGAGAGTTCCGATGTTTCTGAAACATTCGCAGATTGCCCCCTCGCTTGCCTCTCGGCTGCTGCTGGCGGCGGAGGAAGCGGCCCGCGCCATCCCACCGGCCTTCCCGCTGGATGCGACCGTGGCGGTCAATCCCTTTCTTGGGCAGGTGGAGGAGGACCTTTCGCAGGCCGCGGCGCGGCTGGCCCGGGTGGCGGGCGTGGGATTGACGCAGCCGCGTGCCGATCTGGCGGCCAAGGTGGCGGCGGGCGAGATCAGCGACGATGATCTGGCGGCGGCGCTGATCGCCTCGCGCTCGCCGGTGAAGCCGGTGGATCTGGCCTGGCTGAAGGCGCGGATGCAGGCGCCCGCGCCGGAACCGCGCGCGCTGCCCACCGTGGCCGAACTGGCGGCGGGGGCGGCCGGGACGGATTGGCCCGCGGTGATTGCCCGCAGCTTTGGCCTGTGGGCGGGCGGCTACTTCGACCGTGGGCAGGCGTTGTGGACGCCGCGGCCCGGCCATGGCGCCTTTGCCGCCTGGCGGGAATGGGCGACGCATGACCTGACGCCCGAAATCGCCGGGCTGACCGGGTTCTGCGCCCATGTGGCGGCGGCGCCGGATACGGCGGAGCGGGCCGTGCTGCGGGCGGCCGAGCGGCTGAAGCTGACGCCGGAGGCGGCGGGGATGGCCTTTCACCGGCTGCTGGTCGATCTGGGCGGCTGGCCGATGCATGCTAGGTGGCTTTTGTGGCAGGCCGAGCTTTCGGGCGGCACGGATGCGACGCTGACCGACCTGCTGGCGATCCGCCTGGTCTGGGAAGAGGCGCTGCTGGCCCATGTGCCTGAGGTGGGGCCGGATTGGGAGGCCACGGTGGCGGCCCATGCGACGCCCCTGCAGCCGACGCCGGACCAGGCGCTGGACAGCGTATTGCAGGAGGCGGCCGAGCGGGCCCATCAGCGCCGGCTGGCGGCGGCGCTGTCCGGCCCCGCGCCGCGCGTGGGGCGGCCTGCGATGCAGGCGGCCTTCTGCATCGACGTGCGGTCCGAGGTGCTGCGCCGGGCGCTGGAGGGGCAGGATGCGGGGATCGAGACCCTGGGCTTTGCCGGGTTTTTCGGCCTGCCCGTGGCGCATCGCCCTGCCGGGACAGACGAACTGGAGGCGCATCTGCCGGTGCTGCTGGCGCCTTCGCTGGTGTCGACGGGCCATCAGGGCGATGAGGTTGAATCGGCGGTCCGGATCGGCGAGCGGGCGCTGCGCGCCTGGGGCAGGTTCCGGCAGGCGGCCGTGTCGTCCTTTGCCTTCGTCGAGGCGGCGGGGCCGGCCTATGGCGGAAAGCTGGTGCGCGATGCGCTGGGCCTGGGGCATGACGCGCCGAAGCCCGGCCCGGCGCCGCGCCTTGAGGCGGGGCTTTCGCGAGAGCAGAAGGCCAGTACCGCCGCGGCGGTGCTGCGCGCGATGAGCCTGACGGCTGGTCATGCGCGGCTGGTTCTGCTGGTGGGACATGGCGCCGAGGTCACGAACAACCCGCATGAAAGCGCCTATCATTGCGGGGCCTGCGGTGGCCGGACCGGAGAGGTCTCGGCGCGGCTTCTGGCGGCGCTGCTGAACGATCCGGAGACGCGGGCGGGGCTTCCGGCGCTGGGGCTGGATCTGCCGGCCGACACGCTGTTCGTGGCCGGGCTGCATGACACGGTGACCGACCGGGTGACGTTGTACCGGGATGCGCCGGATGCCGGGCACGCGGCGGATCTTGCCCAGGCCGAGGCGTGGCTGGCGGCGGCGGGACGCGTGGCGCGGGCTGAACGGGCGATGCGTCTGCCGGGCGCCACGGCAGAGACGCTGGCGCGGCGCGCGGTGGACTGGGCCGAGGTGCGGCCCGAATGGGGGCTGGCCGGGTGCAGTGCCTTCATCGCCGCGCCGCGCGCCGTGACGGCCGGGCGCGACCTGAAGGGGCGGGCTTTCCTGCACAGCTATGACTGGAGGTCCGATGCGGGCTTTGGCACGCTGGAACTGATCCTGACGGCGCCCGTGGTCGTGGCGAGCTGGATCAGCCTGCAGTACTATGGGTCGACCGTGGCGCCTGGGCTGTTTGGCGGCGGCAACAAGCTGATCCACAATGTCGTGGGCGGGATCGGCGTGGTCGAGGGGAATGGCGGCCTGCTGAGGCCGGGCCTGCCGGCGCAGAGCCTGCATGACGGGGCGCGCCCGGCGCATGAGGCGCTGCGGCTGTCGGTCATGGTCGAGGCGCCGATGGAGGCAATGGACACGATCCTGCGCCGCCACGATGCCGTGCGGGCGCTGTTCGACAACGGCTGGCTGCATCTGTTCGCGCTGGAGGAGGGCCGGGTCGTGGCGCGGTATCGCCCGGGCGTGAACTGGGAGGATGCCAGCACGGCTCTGGGCCTGGCGGCCTGAGCGGGGGCGTCCCGGGGCGTTGGAGCCTGCCGACGCGGCCGTTCAGCCGCGCAGGGCGCGGCCATCGGCGGCGAATGCGTGGGTCTGGCCAGGCTGGAGGGTCAGGCCGACGCGGTCGCCGGCGCGCAGGGGCACATGGCCGTGCTGGCGCACCATGAGCGGCCCGACGCCATCGGCCAGGACATAGACATTGGTGTCCGACCCCAGGTGTTCGACCACATCGGCGGTGCCGGTCAGGGGTGCCGTGGCCGGATCGGCGATGTCGAGATGTTCGGGGCGGATGCCCAGTTCGGCGACGGGGCCGGTGATGCCGGGGAGCGCGACTTCGGTTCCGTTGGCGAGGCGGACGCCGCCTTCGGTGCGGCTGACGGGCAGGATGTTCATGGTGGGCGAGCCGATGAACTGCGCGACGAAGCGGTTGGCGGGGGCCTGGTACAGCTCCAGCGGCGTGCCGACCTGCTGCACGATGCCGCCGTTCAGCACGACGATGCGGTCGGCGAGCGTCAGCGCCTCGACCTGGTCATGGGTGACATAGACCATGGTGGCCTTCAGCCGCTGGTGCAGGCGGGCGATTTCCAGCCGCATCTCGACCCGGAGCGCAGCGTCGAGGTTGGAGAGCGGTTCGTCGAACAGGAAGGCGCGCGGTTCGCGCACGATGGCGCGTCCCATGGCGACGCGCTGGCGCTGGCCGCCGGACAGGGCGCGCGGCAGGCGTTCGGTCAGCTTGTCCAGCCCCAGGGTGCGGGCGGCGGCGGCCACGCGCGCGGCGCGGGCGGATTTCTCGGCGCCGCGGATTTCCATCGAGAACCCCATGTTCCGCGCCACGTCCATGTGCGGGTAAAGTGCATAGGACTGGAAGACCATCGCGATGTCGCGGTGGCGGGGGGCGACATCATTCATGCGCTGGCCGTCGATCAGGAAATCGCCGGCGGTGATGTCTTCCAGCCCCGCGATCATGCGCAGGAGCGTGGACTTGCCGCAGCCCGAGGGGCCGACGAGCACGATGAACTCGCCATCGGCGATGGAGAGGTTCACGTCGCGGAGCACGTCGATGGTGCCGAAACGCTTTTCGATGCCGTGAAGGTCGAGGCGGGCCATGGATCAGCCTTTCACCGCGCCAGAGGTCAGGCCCTGGACGAGGTATCGCTGGATGAAGATGAAGAAGAGGCAGGAGGGAATGAGCGCCAGCACGCCGGCCGCCATCATCTGCCCCCAGTCCACCGAAAATTTCGAGACGAAGGTCAGCATGCCTACGGGGAAGGTCATGCTGCCTTCGGACCGGATGAGCATGAGGGCGAACAGAACCTCGGACCAGGCGGCGGTGAAGATGAAGCCGAGCGTCGCGCCGAGGCCGGGCAGGGTGAGCGGCAGGATCACCTTGCGCAGGGCCTGGAACCGGGTGCAGCCGTCCATCATCGCCGCATCCTCCAGATCCTTCGGGATGCCGTCGAAGAACGACTGCATCAGGAAGGTGGCGAAGGGGATGTTGAAGGCGGTGTAGACGAGGATCAGGCTGGTGAGCGAGTTCAGGAGGCCGAGGCCGGCGACGATCTTGTAGATCGGCGCGATGATCATCAGGAGCGGGAACATCTGCGTCAGCAGCATGAGCGCGATGACGAGCTTCTGCCCGCGGAAGCGGAATCGCGAGAAGGCATAGCCCGAGGCAGCGGCGATGACGGTGGTGATGGCAGCCGAGGCGAGCGAGACCAGCAGGCTGTTCTGGAAGAAGCGCAGGAAATCGGTCTGCCAGATGACCTTGGTGAAGTTGTCGAGCGTTGCGGTCGAGGGCCAGAGGGCCGTGCCTTCGGTGAAGATCAGCTGGTCGGGCGTGACCGCGATCTTCAGCAGCCAGTACAGCGGGAAGAGCGCGAAGCTCAGGTAGAACAGGATCGCGGCGTACTTGCCGAGGGTGAGGAGCGGGTTGCGGCGGGCGGCGACGGACATCACAGCCTCACAAAGCGGCGGCGCAGTGCAAGAAGCACCACGGCATAGACGAAAAGCAGGAACAGAAGCGCGACGGCGAGCGTGGAGGCATAGCCGAAATCCAGCTTCTTGAAGGCGGTCGTGAAGATGTAGGTGGACAGGATCTGCGTGGAATTGGCGGGTCCGCCCCCGGTCATGATGAAGATCAGGTCGGCGAAGTTGGCGATCCAGATCGTGCGCAGCATGACGGTGATGGCGATCATCGGCGCCAGGAAAGGCAGGGTGATCTTGGTGAAGCTTTGCCACGCAGTGGCGCCGTCGATTTCGGCCGCTTCGTACAGTTCGGACGGGATGGATTGCAGCGCGGCCAGGAGCGTGATGGCGAAGAAGGGCACGCCGAACCAGATGTTCGCGGCGATGGGGCCCCAGATGGCGAGCGTGGGGTCGCCGAGGATGTTGAAGGGCTCGGACAGGAGGCCGATGGCGGCCAGCCAGTGCGGCAGGGGGCCGATCACCGGGTTGAAGAGCCAGGCCCAGGTGAGCGCGGTGAGGAAAGTGGGCACCGCCCAGGGCAGGAAGACGATGGCCTGGAACAGCCGCTTCAACGGGAAACGGGTGTTCAGGAGGAGTGCCAGGCCGAGGCCGAGCGTGAACTGGAAGAACAGCGAGCCGAAGGTCCAGACCAGCGTGTTTTCCAGCGAGATCCAGAACTTCTTGTCGGACCAGAGGGCGACGTAGTTTTCCAGCCCCACCCATTCCGCCTGCCCCGGCTTCAGGAGCATCATCGACTGGAACGAATAGCTGACGCCCACCACCAGCGGGATGAGCATGACCAGCGAGATCAGCACAAGCGCCGGGGTGAGGTAGAGATAGGGCTCGATCAGGTGGGACCAGACGAAACGCTGGTGCGCCCGGGTTGCCCCGGGCACGTTGGTGCCTTGCGTCACTGCTTGGCTTTCCACTTGCCGTATTCTTCCGTCAGGAAGGCGGCCCATTCATCCCCCAGTTCCTGCGCGGTCTTCTGGCCGAGCAGGGCTTCCTGTGCCGAGTCCTTCAGGATGGTGGAGGTGAAGTAGCCCCACTGTTCCAGATAGGTCGGCATGATGGTGGGGATGTAGTTCGGGCTGTTGAGTTCCTCGAACCAGCCCTTGAACTGGTCGGTCTTGAAGAAGGGGTCCTGGTCGGCGCCCTGGTGGATCGGGATCACGCCGACGCGCTTGGCCCAGGTGGCGTTGGATTCGGGCGAGGACAGGTAGGCCACGAGGTTCCAGGCGTCATCCGGGTTGGCGGTGGAGTTGAACACCGACCAGCCCGCGAAGCCGATGGTCGGGAAGGCCTTGCCGGCCGGGCCGACCGGCATGGGGATCACGGCGAAGTCTTCGGCCGGCATCCGTTCGGCGATGGCGATCAGGGCGTCGGGGTCCTGGTCGAGGAAGGCGCAGGTGCCGGAGTAGAAGCCCGCGACGATTTCGTTGAAGCCCCAGTTCACGCTGTCCTTCGGCGCATAGCCTTTCTGGTAGAGGTCCATCAGGAACTGGAGGCCGGCGATGGAGCCCGGTTCGTTGATGCGGCTCTTGCCGTCTTCGGTGAAGAACTCGTTGGTGCCGTTCATCACGGCGGCCATCATGATCCAGCCGTTGGTGCCGCCGGGGCCGCCGCGCAGGCAGTAGCCGTATTTGCCGTCAAGCTTGGACACGGCTTCGGAGGCTGCCATGAACTCGTCCATGGTCTTGGGCGGTTCGGCCACGCCAGCCTCGGCCAGGAGCTTCTTGTTGTAGAACATGGCGCGCAGGTAGAAGCCGTAGGGGATCATGGTGATCTTGCCGTTGGCGAGCTTGCCCATGTCCACGGTCTTTTGCGTCAGCGTGGCGCCATGGTCCCAGGCGGCGACACGGTCGTCGAGGGCCATCAGCTGGTCGGCATACAGCGCCTGCCAGGTGTCGGGCATCTCGATCACGTCGGGGATGTCGCCACCGGCGATCATCGTGGCGACGGTTTCGAAGGCCTGGCCCCAGGGGACCGAGACGATTTCCACGTCGACGCCCGGATTGGCGGCCTTGAAGCCATCGACCATGCCCTTCAGCACCTCGGTGCGTTCGGGGCTGGTGATCACCTCGACCAGCTTCAGCGTTTCCGCCGAGGCTGCCGAGCCCAGAAGCACCGCCATAAGCCCGGCGCTGGCCAGAAGTCTTTTCATCGCACTCACTCCCGTTGGTTGTCAGGTTCTGCTTGTTGCCAGGGCCGCTGACATGTCGGCCCAGAGGTCTTCTGCGTCTTCCAGCCCGAGGCTCAGCCTGACGAGCGTGGGGGGGACGCCGAATTTGCGCATCGAGTTGAATTCGCCGGCCTGGGCGAGGCCCACCTGGGCGGGCAGGATCAGGCTTTCGAAGCCGCCCCAGCTGACGCCGAGGCGGAAGAAGCGCAGGGCGTCGGCGAGTTTGGGGATGTTCACCGACTCGTCGAATTCCACCGACATCAGGCCCGAGCGGCCGGTGAGGCCCGGCACGGTGTTGGCCGTGGGCGAGTTCACGCGGCGCACGAAGGGCAGGGCGGCGAAGCGGTCGGCGAACAGGTCGGCGGTGGCGCGGTGCTGGCGCATCCGGGGGACAAGTGTGCGAAGGCCGCGGATGAGGAGCCAGGCTTCGAACGGGGCGAGTTTTGCGCCGAAGAGCGGCAATGACAGGTCGCGCAGGCGGCCGATGTGGTCTTTCGAGCCGATGACCACGCCGGCCACGGTGTCGGAATGGCCGGAGATGTATTTCGAGGCCGAGTGGATCACGATGTCGGTGCCAAGCTCGATCGGGCGCTGGAACACCGGGGTGGCCCAGGAATTGTCGATCATCGTCACCGCGCCGTGCCGTTTGGCATGGGCAGCGACCTTGGGCAGGTTCATCGCCTGGAAGACCACCGAGGTCGGGCTTTCCAGATAGGCGAGCTTCACGCCCTTCAGCAGGTCGGGGTCATCCTCGAAGGCCCGCAGCGGGTGATAGGTCGTCTCGATGCCGAACGGGCGCAGGATGCGCTCCATGAAGCGGTAGCTGTCAGGATAGACATGCTCCACGCAGGCCACGCGGTCGCCGGGGCGCAGGAAGGCCATCAGCGCGGCCGAGATGGCCCCCATGCCTGAAGCGAAGCCCACGGCGGCCTCGCCGCCCTCGGCATCGGCCATCATCGATTCGAAGGCGGCGACAGTCGGGTTCTGCACGCGGGTGTACATCGGCGCGTCGCTGGAGCCGTCCATCCGCGCCTTGAAGTCGTCGAAGCTGTCGAAGGCAAAGAGCGAGGTCTGCACGATGGGCGGCGTGATCGAGCCGCCCGCGCCCTCGGCGATGGCGGTCAGCCGGGTGGCAAGGTCGTCGGTCGTCTTATCCGGCATGAAGTCCTCGGGCGATCTGGATGGCGGCTTCGTCCACGTCGGACAGGATGCCGGAGATGATGGCGACGGCGCGGTCCTCGTCGCCTGCGGCGATGGCCTCGGCCAGCGGACGGTGCGCGGGGATGGTCGATGCGCCGAGTTGCGGCTGGTCGAAGGGTGCGTCGTAAAGGTCGTGGAAGGCGCGGTGGATCTGGTGAATCACCTTGGCGAACAGGGGGTTGCCGGTCGCGTCGTGGATGGCGGCGTGAAACAGGCGGTCGGCGGGGCGCCAGTCCTCGCCAGCCTCGTAGACCTCCATCAGTTCAAGCATCCGCATCATGATCTTGCGGCGCGCGGCTTCATCCGCCACGCGGGTGGCGATGCGGACGGCTTCGATCTCCAGCGGGCGGCGGACGGCCAACATCCGGCTGAGGCTGTCGGCCTCGATCTGCACGGTGAGCGGAAGGTGCAGGGAGCGGGTGGAGACTTCCGCCACGATCCGGGTTCCGCCACCCTTGTTGCGGGTAATGATGCCAAGGCTTTCCCACTGGCGCAGCGCCTCGCGGACCGTGGAGCGCCCGATGCCCAAGCGGCGAGCGAGTTCCACTTCGGGCGGGAGACGGTCGCCGATTCCAAGGCCCTCGCCCTCGACCACGGCGGCGAGAAGCTGCGCGACGTCGCGCGGGCGTCTCGTTTCCTTTGCGGGTGCTGCGGGACGATCGGTCAACAACGACTCTCCGGTGCCGATGCAGAACGGCAGTTCCCGGCACGCTATGCAATGTCGGACATTGTGGCAAGATTGTCTGACATTGCCGGTCGCACAATCTGATCCTGGCGCTGGCCAGTCCGCTGCGCTGTCAGGGGCCGAAGCCGCCGGTTACAGGATTCTTCGGCGTGCTGTTCGTGAGGAGGGACGCGATGGCGTCTTCGACCCGTTCGCTGCAGGTCGGGCACATCGTATAGGCCACAAAATCGGGGTGTGGCTCGGTCAAGTCTTCGGGCGGGGTCCACTGGTCCGGCGCCGTTTGGACGGAACAGCAAAACGAGCACTTCGAATGGTTGGCGTTGCTGCGGTACTTCCAGTGCGTCAGCGGCGGGTCGAAGGTACGGGCATCCCGAAGGTCGTGCACAAGGAGCACACGGTCATCTCGCATCGGCTGGATGGTCAGCTGATAGCGCCGGAGCATCGAGAAGCTGTCGCAGCGATAGTCGATCCGCAGGGGCAACTGGGTTGACCGGACAACATCGACAAGCCGAGTTACGGCATCGGCCGTGGGTTGGTCTGCGATATGCTTCAGGAGCGACGTGGACAGCACTTCGTTCGAGCGCGCCAACCCACCGGAATTGGCGAGCGCAAACTCGTCCCAGTCACCGCCCACCCAGAGGATGCGGTACTGTGTGTCCAGCACATAGTAGAGCTGCTGAAACCTCACGCGCCGACCCGTGAATTGTGATTCCAATGCCCTTCCCGCAGAGGGGCGCGTGAGTTTTCTCACACAGGTTTACACAATTGCAAGAGTCTTGCGCCGTTGCGTCCTTATATGTCAGTTCAAGTTTACAACCTTAGCATCGCGGACCGGGCGTGCAAGACCAAGTGCAAGGTCGCGGATATGGCTGCGCGACAGGCCGGCCCAATCGTACATCTGTGCCGGGCTGGCCTGGTCGATGAAGCGGTCGGGCAGGGTCATCGTGCGGATCGCGCGACCGCGTTCCAGTTGGCCGCTCGCGGCGAGATGATGCAGCACCAGCGCACCGAAGCCGCCGGTAGAGCCCTGTTCCACGGTGATCAGGGCGGAGTGCCGGTCGATCAGCGTGTCGATCAGGGCGATGTCGAGCGGTTTGGCAAAGCGGGCATCGGCGACTGTCACCGAGATGCCGTCCTGTTCCAGAAGGTCGGCGGCGGCGAGCACCTCGCCCAGATGGGCCCCGAAGGACAAGAGCGCGATGTCGCGACCCTCACGCAGGATGCGGCCCTTGCCGATGGGCAGCGGCATGCCGCGCTCGGGCATGTCGACACCCATGCCCTCGCCGCGCGGGTAGCGGAAGGCAATGGGGCCCTGATCATGGGCAACCGCGGTGGCGATCATGTGGCAGAGATCGGCCTCGTCCCCGGCGGCCATGACGGTCATGTTGGGCAGATTGGCGAGGAAGCAGATGTCGAAGGCGCCGGCATGTGTGGCGCCGTCCTGCCCAACCAGACCGGCGCGGTCGATGGCGAAGCGGACGGGCAGGTTCTGCAGGGCGACGTCGTGGACGATCTGGTCGTAGCCGCGCTGCAGGAAGCTGGAGTAGATGGCGCAGAACGGTTTCATCCCGGCGGCGGCAAGGCCGGCAGCGAAGGTCACGCCATGCTGTTCGGCGATGCCCACGTCGAAAACGCGGGCGGGGAAGCGGCGGGCCATCACGTCGAGACCCGTGCCACCCGGCATGGCGGCGGTAATCCCGACGATGGCAGGATCGCGCGCGGCCTCTTCCGTCAGGCGCTGGCCGAAGACGGCGGTGTAGCTGGGCGCGTTTGACGACGCCTTGGCCTGCTGGCCGGTGGCGACATCGAACTTCGCGACACCGTGGTACTTGTCGTCGGCGCGTTCGGCCGGGGCGTAGCCCTTGCCCTTGACAGTGACGCAATGGATCAGCACGGGGCCCGACGCGCGTGCGCGGGCGGCGCGTAACGTGTTCAGGAGCTGGCCCATGTCGTGCCCGTCGATGGGGCCGATGTATTCGAAGCCGAACTCCTCGAACAGCGTGGCACCGCCCGGCAGGCCGGTGACCATCTGGCGCGCGCGGCGCGCACCTTCGCGGATCGGGCCGGGAAGCTGGGATTCGAACCCTTCTGCCGCAGCCTTCAGCGCTGCGAGCGGGCCCTTTTCGGCGATCTGGTTCAGATAGCGCTGAAGGGCGCCCACCGGTGGCGCGATCGACATGTCGTTGTCATTGAGAACGACGAAGAGGCGGGATTTCAGGTGGCCTGCGTGGTTCAATGCCTCGTAGGCCATGCCGGCGGTTATGGCGCCGTCGCCGATGACGGCGATGGTGTCGCCGACCGGCATCCCCATCTCGCGCCCCACGGCAAAGCCGAGCGCCGCCGAGATCGAAGTGGAGGAATGAGCGGCGCCGAAGGGGTCGTAGGGGCTTTCGGACCGCTTGGTGAAGCCGGACAGGCCGCCGGCCTGGCGCAGCGTTCCCATGCGGTCACGGCGGCCGGTGAGGATCTTGTGCGGATAGCACTGGTGGCCCACGTCCCAGATCAGCTTGTCCATCGGGGTGTTGAACACGGCATGGAGCGCGACGGTCAGTTCGACCACGCCAAGCGACGAGCCGAGGTGTCCGCCCGTGCGGCTGACGGTCTCGATGGTTTCGCGACGGAGTTCGGTGGCCAGTCGGGAAAGCTCGTCGTCCGACAGGGCCTTCAGATCCGCGGGGCCGGAGACCCTGTCCAGAAGCGGGGTCAAGGAGGGTTGGTCGCTCATGGGCTGCGTCCTCCGATGAGTAGGGCTGAAAAGGATGCCGCTTGGCAAGCCATGCGGCACCAGTTGCCTGTCGCCAACAGGAAGGGAACCGGGCCGTGGTGGGCCCAGGATCCGGGTCGGCTGTGACCCGGACGCGATACCCCCGGACGCACGGGATGCGCGTCCGGGGATGGGTCAGGCCGAGCGCTCGGGGCTTTCGATCACGATCGCCGAGTAGGGCGCGGGCGCTTGCTTGCTTTGTTCAGGCAGCAACTGGCCGACGATCCAGATCCCGATCAGAAAGGCCGCGATGACCAGCAGGAAGAGACCAGCGAGGAAGGCTCCCCAAACCATCTGGCCCAAGGCCCAGACCCGGAGGTGGATGGTTTGGTTCGGCTCGTGGAAGTAGGGTTTGTCTGACATCTCGGTCTCCTTAATCCAACGGCGCATAGCCGTGCTGCTGCGCCCAGACGAACCAGTTGTCGACCACGGTTCCGGTCAGGAGGATGCCGATGCCGCCGGTCAGCGTCACCAGCACGGCGAACCACCAGGCCCACCGGTGGATGCCCTCCATCGTGGCGTTGAAGCCCATCGTCCAGCGCCAGAAGAGGGCGGCGCGTTCAGCGGCGGTGCCACGGTCGGCAATCTGTTCCAGTTCGCGGTCGCCGCCGAAGCGGGAGACGGCGAGGATGGTCGCCCCGTGCATCGCGAACAGGAGGGCCGACCCGTAGAGGAAGGCGATCGAGAGCGCGTGGAACGGGTTGTAGAACAGGTTTCCGTAGGTCAGCGAGAACAGGTTGGTCCAGTCGAGATGGGTGAAGATGCCGTAGGGCACGGCATGGCTCCACGAGCCCATCAGGATCGGCCGGATCAGGCCAAGCACCAGGAAGAGCCAGATCGCCGAGGCGAAGGCCCAGGAGATGTGCTTGCCCATGCCGAGCGCCTGGGCGCGCAGCCAGGTGCGGACCCACCAGGTGAGCACCGAGATCAGCAGGAAGAAGCTGGCGATGATCCAGAGCCCGCCTTCGGCGATGGGCGCGAAGCCCAGACCGTATTCTTCGGCCGGGGGTTCCAGGCTGAACCAGAAGAGGTCGCGCAGGAACACGGCCGGGTTGAAGCCGGCCTGATACCAGAACCAGGCGCCGACCAGCATGAACCAGATGGCCCCGGTCGCCAGCGAGATCACGCCCATGGTGCCAAGGTAGATCGGACCGAGCTGGGCGTTGCCGAACCAGCCGAGCAGGTTCGAGAACCCGCCCGCGCCGGTGCGGTTGCGCACTTCCACGTCCTCGACGAGGCCGGCTTCGGCGTGACCGCGCACCTGAACCTGGGTGAAGATGTTCTGATACTCAGCCATTGATGCCTCCTGCGGTACCGGCCCACCAAGGCAGGTTCAGCCACCAGTTCCACCAGTCGACCCATTGGTCGAACCAGATCGTCCCCGAGATCACGATGCAGACGGCCGACCAGAAGACAGCCATCAGCGCAAGCAGGAGCCCGAGCCGGTGGATGCCGAGCGTGCCGACCGAATAGCCGATCAGGTCGCGGAAGTAGGTGTCCTCGTGATCCGGCGTGCGCATTTCCTTGCCCTTTTCCGGGTTGGCCGCCGAAAGGATCAGGCCGCCGTGCAGGGCAAGCGCAAGCGCGGTGGTGAAGAAGAAGCTCACCGCGATCATGTGCGCCGGATTGTAGTGGAAGTTGCCGTAGGTGTAGCCCGTGTTCGACACCCAATCGAGATGCGAGAAGATGCCATAGGGGAAGCCATAGCCCCAGGCGCCCATCAGGATCGGCCGGATCACGACAAGCGTGACATAGGCAAGGATCGCGAAGGCGAAGGCGAAGGGGACATGGTAGCCGATGCCAAGCTTGCGGCAGATCTCCACCTCGCGCATGGCCCAGCTGACAAAGGCGCCGATGGCGCAGATGGTGATGATCTGCCACAGCCCGCCCTGGTTCAGTGGGGCGGCCGCCAGGCCCATTTCGATGGGCGGTGGATTGATCGAGATCAGCCAGGGGTTCCAGGTGCCTTGCAGCACCGCCCCCCAGAGGATGAGGATCGTTCCCAGTGCGGCAAAGAAGATCGTGGTGACACCGAAGAAGCCGACGAAGAAGGGTCCGACCCAGAAGTCGAACAGGTTCCCGCCCACCAGCGTGCCTCCCGGCACGCGATATTTTCGTTCGAAGCTGAGCAAGGCCATGCCCGCGTCTCCGCTGTTGCGGGACGTTCCCTGCCGGGCGCGTGGCGCGGGAGCGTGCCGTGATGTTGCGCATTGGGTCCGGGCACGGGCGGGTAGGCACCCGCCCGTGTCCGTGCTGTTACCTGTCGGTTACTGCGAAGCAGCGGGGGCAGGATTGTGCGACGCCGCGATCTGGAACCAGTTCACGCCGTTCGACAGCACCACGAGGTGGATCATCGCGGCCAGGAGGAACAGAAAGACCCCCTGCGCCACGAAGACGCGACGAGGATCGAAGATCATCCATATCTTGTAGAACTTGGACATTTTTTCTCTCTCCTCAGCCGAACCACGGGCGCCAGATGTACGTGGCGATATGAGCGACGACGGCGATGGCCACGAAGAGCCAGAGCCCGCTCATATACACCGAGTGCAGTTCCTGCGCCTGCTCGTCGGTCAGACCTGTGAAGCTCAGGTCGGATTTATCAGCCATACTATCCTCCGGATGGGCAGACTGACGCCGCATACCCTGCGGCCGGGTCGGCCGGGTCGCCCTTTCAGGCTTCCCGCACTATTTCGGCAGGCACGGGGTTTCCCCGGCCCCTGCCGAATTCTTTGACCGTGACGGGCGGGCGCACCGCGTCGGGGTCTTCCCTTCCGGTCAGTGCCGGAAGATCTCGGGCGTGATCGCGTGGGCCTCGGCCAGCGCGCGGGCCAGCGGACCCTGCGGCGGCAGATGCCGGTCGATCACCAGGCGAACCACCCAGGCCAGCACCGCGAAGGGCAGGGCCACCAGGAAGATCGCCGTGAAATACAGGTCGTATTCGGCCTTCGAGGACCGGGGGGCATGGGACATGCGCCCGAAGCCATGGCCGGGATCGGTGTGGTCGCTCATTGCTTGGCCTCCACTCTTGTCGGTCGGCCGCTGTCGTTCAGCGCTTCGACAATTTCCAGGATTACGCGTTCGGCGCCCTGGTCGAGCGCCGTCTTCTCGGCCGCGTCGCGCAAGGCGCGTGCCGCGGAAATTCTTGTCAGTACAGGGTGTTCGCCGACGATGCGGTCCAGCGCGGCCTGAGCATCGGCATCCCAGGGCATGTCACGGCGAAGCGTCGTGGGCGTGGCGGCGGCGCTGTCCATCTCGGACCCGAGGGGCAGGATGTGGAACAGCGCGTCGAACAGGCTGTTGCAGATTTCCTGGAGCAGATAGACGGCGCCGGCGTAGCCCATGAAGGGCGTGCCCGTGGCGCGGCGGATCGCGGCGCCGGGGAAGCCTGCCGGTATGAAGCTGGGCGCGGGACCGTGCCCGCCCTTCATCTCGGCCAGGTACATCTTTTCGTTGATCGATCCCATGACCACCAGCGGCCGGTGCCGGCGCAGCAGGGCGCGGACCTCTTCGTTGTTGGTCTTGGCGCCGGGCTTGCGGGCCACGGCAAAGGCGCAGGGCAGGCCGAGATCGGATTGCAGGAAGTGACTGATGCCGCGGGTATAGGTTTCGGAGGCCACGATGGCGAAGGAGGCGGTGGCGAAGAAATCCTGCGTGACCGATCGCCAGAGATCCCAGAGCGGCTTCAAAGTGGAGTGCTTTTCCCGGGCGATGAAGGGTTCGGGGTCAAGCCCGAGGATTTCGCCCAGGGAGCGCAGGAAGCGCGTGGTGCTGTCCAGCCCGATCGGCGCCTGGAGGTAGGGTTTGCCCAGGACTTCAGCGAGGCCACGGCCAAACTCGCGGTACATCACGACGTTGGCGTCGGCGTTCACCAGGTTGCGCATCTCGGCAAGGTGCGCGCCCATGGGGAACACCATGTTGACCTCTGCGCCAATGCCTTCGACCAGGCGGCGGATCTCGTGCAGGTCCGAGGCCATGTTGAAGGTGCCGTAGATCGGACCGATGATGTTGACTCGGGGCTTCGCGCCCTCGGCGCGCTTGGCTTCCGGCGGCATCCGGCCCTTGGTCTGGCCGAACTCGGTGAAGAGCCAAGTGATGGCGCGGTCGGCGGCCTGCCATTGGTCTTCGTCGATCGTGCGGGGCAGGAACCGCTGGATGTTGGTGCCCATGGGCGTGACGCCGCCGCCGATCATCTCGGCGATGGAGCCCGTGACGACCACGGCGGGCAGTGCCGGGTCGAGTGTCTTCCAGGCGCGCTTCATTGCACCTTCGGTGCCTTCGCGGCCCAGCTCTTCCTCGCCCAGGCCGGTGACGACAATGGGCAGCTCGTGCGGGGGCAGCGCGTCGGTGTAGTGCAGGACCGAGGTGACGGGCAGGTTTTCGCACCCGACCGGACCGTCGATCACCACCTGCAGGCCCTTGACGGCGCAGAAGGCGTAGACTGCCCCCCAGTAGCCGCCCGCCCGATCATGATCCTGCACCAGCATCAGATCATCTCCTCGGCCTTGGCCGCCTTGGCGGCCTTGTCGAGCTTCTTCTGGTGGATGGCGCGGAAGTCGGGGCGCAGGTTGGGCGCACCTTCCCAGATGCCGGCCGTGTCGCCTTCGCCCACGCCTTCGAAGAAGGCGCGCATCTCGTCCATGCGGGACTTGCCGGCGATGGCGGCGTTGACCACCTGCGCCAGGCTACCCGCCCCGGCCGGGCCCATCAGCGGACGGGCCGAGATCAGGTTGGTGAAGTAGAGAGCGGGCGTGCCCTTCTGCTTGGCCTTCTGCACCACCGGTGTGGTGCCGATGGCGAGGTCGGGGGCGAAAGCCTCCATGGCGGTGAGGTCGTCTTCCAGGCTCGCGCGGTATTTGACAACGGTGCCGCGGGATTCGAGCCAGGCGCGGTCGGGCTCGCTCCATTCGGTCCGGGCGCAGGCGGTGCCGACGTAAGGCACATCCGCGCCGCTTTCGATCAGCAGGCGCGCGACGAGCAGCTCGCTGCCTTCGTAGCCGGACAGCGTGATGCGGCCCTTGACCGGATTGGCGGCCAGAGCGCCCTTGATGGCCGGGCCGAAGGCGTTCTGTGCGGCGGCGATCCGTTCGGTGGCCACGCCATGGGCGGCCCCGATGGCGGCGAGCCAGTCCATCGTGCCGTCATGTCCGACGGGTGCGGAGCCGACGATGGTGCGGCCTGCGGCAACGAACTCGCGCACGGCGGCGGAGTAGAAGGGGTGGATGGCGGCCACGACCTGGGAATCGAGCGCAGCGTAAAGCTCGCGCCATTCGCGGCAGGGCACCGTCGGGCCGGCGGCGAGGCCCATCGGCGCAAGCAGGGCGCCGATCATCATCGGGTCGGCCGGGAACATCTCGCCCAGAAGGGTGACCGTCGGGCGGTCACTGCGGCCTGCGGCGGGGGCGGCGACGGGGCCGGCCATGATTTCCTCGCGGGCGTATTTCAGCATGGCGCCGGCGAGGACGTCCTTTGCCTCGGCATGGGTGGGCACGCCGAAGCCCGGCACGTCGATGCCGATGATGCGGACGCCGTTGATCTCGGACGGAAGCAGGCGCAGCGGCACACCCGAGGCAGTCGGGACGCAGAGGTTGGTCACCACGACCGCGTCATATCGCGCGGGATCGGCCATCTCGTGCACGGCGTCGCGGATGTCTTCGAAGAGCTTGCCGGTGACGAGGCTTTCGGAGTTGAACGGCACATAGCCGACCGAGCGCCGTGCACCATAGAAGTGTGAAACAAAGGTCAGGCCATAGACGCAGCAGGCGCTGCCCGAGAGGATGGTGCCGACACGGCGCATCCTGAGGCCCACGCGCAGCGAGCCAAAGGCAGGGCACATGCTTTGCGGCTTGTCGTGGGGACCCTTGGGGTAGAGTTCGGCGAAGCTGTCCAGCAGTCCAGCGTTGCCGGCCTGGCGAGCCGCCTCCTCCAGCGTCGTGGCGCCGGCATGGCACCCGAGAGCTTCGTTGGAGGCGGTCATCCGCGCCCTCCCCGGCCTTGCAGCCGCTTCAGCGCTTCTTCCAGCCGTTGCAGCGCCTGAAGGTCACACATTGTCGTAGACCACTTCCAGCGAGGGCTTCACTTGCGCCTTGGCGCCCATCATGTCTGCGTCGCTCGCCGGATCGAGGACGAAGGCCGAGCCGGTGGTTTCGGCGTCGAAAAGGCCGAGTAGGCCGTCCTGCGACAGGGGGCGCGGGCGGACCGGCGGGGCTATGGCGACATTTCCGGCCAGTTCCTCGAACAGCGCGCCCCATTGCGTGGCATGGGTGCCGACGATCTGGTAGCTGGCGGACTTTCGGCGCAGGTCTTCGTCGGCCGGGATGGCGGCGAGGACCGGGATTCCCACGGCTTCGGCAAAGGCGGCCGCCTCGCCGGTGCCGTCATCCTTGTTGATGACGATGCCGGCGACGCCGACATTGCCGCCGAGCTTGCGGAAGTACTCCACCGCCGAGCAGACGTTGTTGGCGACATAGAGCGACTGCAGGTCGTTCGACCCGACAATGATGACTTTCTGCGCCATGTCCCGCGCAATCGGCAGGCCGAAGCCGCCACAGACCACATCGCCCAGGAAGTCGAGCAAGACGTAGTCGAAATCCCAGTCGTGGAAGCCGAGCTTTTCCAGCAGCTCGAAGCCATGGATGATGCCACGCCCGCCGCAGCCGCGGCCGACTTCGGGACCGCCAAGTTCCATTGCGAAGACGCCGCCGCGCTTGAAGCAGACATCGCCTATCTTCACCTCTTCCCCGGCCAGCCGCTTGCGGGTCGAGGTTTCGATGATCGTCGGGCAGGCCTTGCCGCCAAACAGGAGCGAGGTGGTGTCGGACTTGGGGTCGCAGCCGATCAGAAGCACCCGCTTGCCCATTTCGGCCATCATGTGGCTGAGGTTGGCGAGCGTGAAGGACTTGCCGATACCACCCTTGCCGTAAATCGCGATGATCTGCGTCTTCTTGGTGGGCGGCTGGTCAGGAATTTCCAGCGACGGATCTTCGGCCGCTTCGGCCCGCAGACGGGTGTCGAAATCCTTCAGGTTCGGAATGTCGAGCGTCATGCGGCTTCCCTCCAATCGAGGATCATTTTCAGACAGGCGGGGTCTTCGAAGGCGGTGACATAGGCGTCAGGCGCCCGGGACCCCGGCTGGCGGTGTGTAATGAGCCCATGCAGCGACAGGGCGCCGCTTTCGATCAGGGCGCGGGTGGCCACGAGGTCGGCGGGCTGCCATTCCGCAGCGATGCGCAGGCGCATCTCCTTCATGAAGGCGGGCGGGAAGGCGAAGCTGACGGGTTCGGTGTAGAAGCCACAGAGAACGACCTCACCACCCCTGGCGAGCCGCGGCACCAGCCTGTCCAGAAGGCCGGGGGCGCCGGAGGCATCGTAGATCGAGCTATAGTCGCGTCGCGGGTCGGTCTCGGGATCGAGCACCTCATAGCCTTCGGGGCCGTCACGCCGAGCAGGGTTCACTTCCCACACGGTGGGCGGCCGGCCACCTGCAGCGATGGTCAGCCGGGCGAGCAACCGGCCCAGGGTGCCGTGGCCGATGATGAGATCGGGCAGGGCGCAGTTGAAGCCCGCGATGGCATGACGGGCTGTTGCGGCCAGTGCCAGCAGAGCGCCTTCCGGACCGATGCCCGCATCCAGCCGGCAAACGCGTCCATGCGGCGTGACCAGCCGCCGGGTGGCGCCGCCGAAGAGGCCGCGGACATTGCCGGTATAGCAGTTGGCGCCCGGTACAAAGACATGGTCACCGGGCCGGAAGCCTGTGTCGGGGGCGGCTTCCACCACCTCGCCGAAGGCTTCGTAGCCGGGGACGAGCGGGTAGCCCATGCCGGGGAAGGCCGGCATCGTGCCAAGCCAGAACAGGCGCTCTGTTCCGGTGGAAATGCCTGAATGAGAGATGTCGACCACCAGGTCGCCCGGACCTGGTGCGGCGAGACCGGCGGTTTCCAGGGAAGCCACCCTCGGGCCGGACATCATAACCACTTGCGTTTGCACGCCGCTCCCCCTTGCCGACCCGTCCCGACCGAAGAGTCGGTCCGGGCATGTTTCGGCTTGGTGTAAGTTTATCCTTACAGTTTGTGCTGTCAAATCTATTAGACAGTTCCCTTTGGGATAATCGTACGGCTCACGTCAGGGAAAACTGATGCGCCCGGCGGCTCACGCCCGGCGGGCCTCGATCACTGTGGTCACGAACGGGCGGCGCGAACGGGGCGCGGAGATTGCAGAAAACCCAGCCTTTTCAATCAACTGAGCCAGTTCGGCAGGCGAGCGGGTCCGGCCGGAACACATTGCGAGCGTATAGACTGCGAAGTAGATGTCCGTGTCCGGATCGGGTTTGTTGCCGCCCGACATGGGTTCGGAAATCAGCAGTCGTCCCCCCTGCGGCAAGGAGTCATGGATCGCGGACAGGAGCGAAAGCGCTGTTGTGTCAGGATGATCGTACAGAATCCGCACCAGCGAGACGGTGTCAGCGGCCGGCGGAATCGGGTCGTGCCGGAAATCGCCGGGCTGAATCGTGAGGCGCGGGCTGAACCGGGGCGCGGCCGCAACGACGTGCGGCAGGTCGAAGAGCGTAAGGTCTAGGTCCGGGTACCTGCGCGCAACGGCCCGCAGGAAGGTGCCCGTGCCGCCACCCACGTCCATCAGCCTGCGGGCATCGGCAAGGGAGACAAGCGTGAGTGTATCCTCGGCAACCAGCGCCTGGCTGTCTGCCATCAGGCTGGAATAGCGCTGCGCCAAGCCGGCATCGGTCTCCGCGAGCGGCCCGAAGACATAGGGCCAGAACCCGGCGAGTTCAGGCCGCGTCTCACCGCGGAAGAAGGCGACTGGATCGGCAAGGTCGCGGTACAGCACGGGGTGGTGGCGCACCATTGCCTCGAGTCCCGGCACGGTCAGGAAGGCCGCCCCGCGCGGAGCCAGCCGCCAGAGACCGCGCCGCTGTTCGACCAGTTTCAGCGCCGCGGCGGCTTGCAGCAGGATGGCGAGGCGATCCTCTGGCACCGCAGTCCGGGCGGACAGCTGATTTGTGCTGGCAGAGGATTCGGCGAGCATGGGCAGCAGGCGAAGTTCAACCACTGCAAGCAGGGCTTGGGAGCGGACGAAGCCTGCGATCATCTCGAACAGCGCGCGGCCTTCGGAACGGGCATGACCACGCAGGCCGGGAATGCGCTCGGCCAGTGCGTGAAGGCGGGGAGACAATGCAAGGCGTGCGAAGAAGCCCGGCCGCGACCGGCGCTCGGGCTGCGATGCACCGGGCAAGGGCAGGTCGGCCACGGTCAGCCCCGCGCAGCGGCCGGAATATCCATGATCCGGCGAGCATGGGCCTGCACCATCTGCGCCAGTTTCGCTTCGCCGGGGCAGGACGGGATGGAGGCGATCGCACCGGAGAGGATGTCTTGCAGGTGCTGCGTTGCGCCGCCTACGCCCATGGACTGAACCGCCGATGGGCGGTGCAGGGCGGCATCGCGGCCGGAGGTCTTGCCCGTCGCCTCGGAAGGCAGAAGCGCATCCTTCAGGTCATCGGCGACCTGGAACGCCTCGCCGATCAGCCGGCCAAGGTCTTCCCACGGGTCGGGGTCGACGCCAGCCGAAAGAGCCCCCATCTGGGTGGCCGCGACGAACAGCGCACCGGTCTTGGCGAGGTGATAGGCCTGCAGGTCTACGGCGGGTTCGCTTTCCCAGGCCTGTCCCGCGCAGATGCCCTGCACGGCGCCAGTGCGACGTCCGAGCGCGGTGATCAGGCGCACCGCGCGGTCGGGAGCCAGCTCGCCCGCAGCGGCGAGGGTTTCGAAGGCGAGCACGATCAGGCTATCCCCGGCCAGGATGGCCAGCGGTTCGCCGTGCGCGCGGTGCAGGCTGGGCTTTCCACGCCTCAGGTCTGCGTCGTCGAAGGCGGGAAGGTCGTCATGGGCGAGGCTGGCGCAATGGATGAGCTCCAGCGCGGCGGCGGCGGCGTCCGAGACCTCGGGGCGGTCATCACCGCAGGCCAGGGCCACGGACAAAAGGATGGTGGGGCGGATGCGGGCGCCGCCGGGGAAGACCGCATGGGACAGGGCGGCGCGCAACAGAGGGGGAGTGACAGCCCTTGGCGGCGCGGACAGTGCGCGCGACAGCGCGGTTTCGATGCGGGACTCGAGTTGCATGGGGTTTGCCTCACCTCCCTATCGGGATTTCACCTTGGCATCAGGCCGGGCTTGTGTAAACTAAGATTTACACTGCGATGTAAGTGTGAAGTTACACAGGGCCCGGACCAGATGACGCAGGACCCGGTTGTGGTGATCGGCGCCGGGATGGGCGGCCTTTCGGCCGCCATCCGGCTGGTAGCAGCCGGGGTGTCGGTTACCTTGGTCGAAATGGCATCCGGGCCGGGCGGCAAGGCGCGCGCCCTGCCTTCGGTGGCGGGTCCCGTGGACACGGGGCCGACGGTCTTGACGCTGCGCCGTGAACTTGACGACCTGTTCGCGCTGGCCGGATCGCGTACAGAGGACAGTCTGGATCTGATCGCCCTGCCCAGGCTGGCGCGGCATTTTTGGCCAGATGGCTCCCGGCTTGACCTGTTTGCCGACCGGGCACAGAGCGAAGCCGCGATAGCCGAGCTGTGCGGTCCAGGGGAAGCGATGGCGTTCCGGCGGTTCGACAGGCTGGCATCGCAGCTTTACGCTGCCTTTGAGGCGCGGGTGATGGCGTCTCCGCGCCCGGAGCTAGTGGGCACCATGATGGCGGCGCTGCGGCGGCCGGCGATCTGGCCCGCACTGCTGCCCGGATTGTCGCTGGATGGGCTGTTGCGCCGCATGTTCCGCGACCCCCGCCTGGTCCAGCTCTTCGGGCGCTATGCCACCTATGTCGGCGGGCGGCCTGCGCACAGCCCGGCGGTTCTTGCCCTGATCTGGCACGCCGAGGCGCAGGGGGTCTGGGCGGTGCGGCAAGGGCTGAACGGCACCGCTGCGGCGCTTGCCAAGGTCGCCGAGGGACTGGGCGTGCGCGCACTCTTTGCGACGCGCGCGCGGCGCATCGTGCGGCAAGACGGACGAGTGACGGGGGTGGAGATCGAGGGCGGGACAACCCTGCCCTGCGCAGCCTGCATCTTTGCCGGAGACCCCGGCGCCCTGCGGAACGGGCTTCTTGGAGATGCGGCGCGCGCGGCGATGGGAACGGGTTCCCGGCCGCGCCCCAGCCTTTCGGCTTGGGTCTGGGCCTTTGCTGCGCGCCCGGCGGGCGTTGAGCTTGCGCATCACAACGTCTTCTTCACGGCGGATTCCGCCCAGGAGTTCGGGCCGATTGCCCTTGGTCAGATGCCAGCCTCGCCCACGCTCTATGTCTGCGCGCAGGACCGGGAGATCGGCCCTGCGCCTATCGGGCCAGAGCGGTTCGAGATCATCATGAACGGCCCTGCGGGCCACTCGCCCTTTGCCACCGAGGAAGCGCAATGCCGGACACGCACCTTTCCGCCGCTGGCCGCGCAGGGCCTGAGCTTCGATCCCGCACCGGCGGCCCAGTCGCTGACCACGCCGGCCAGCCTGTCGAGGCTATATCCGGGGTCGGGCGGAGCGATTTACGGTGGGTCGCCAGAGGGAACGATGGCGACCTTCCGCCGCCCGCTGGCCCGCACCGTCCTGCCGGGGCTGTATCTGGCGGGGGGCGGGGCGCATCCGGGGGCCGGGGTGCCGATGGCGCTGTCCTCCGGCCGGCACGCGGCGGCGGCCGTTCTGGCGGACCTGACTTCTCGGTCGATGTTGGCCCGGACGGTTACGCCTGGTGGTATGTCGATGCCATCTCGGCGGACGGACGACGCGCCGTCTCGGTGATTGGCTTCATCGGCTCGGTCTTTTCGCCCTGGTACCGCTGGTCTGGCCGGCAGAATCCGCAGAACCATTGCTGTCTGAATGTGGTGACCTCGGGCCTTCGTCATGGACGGTTCACCATGACGGATCGCGGCGCCGCCGCCCTGCACCAGTCTCGCGACACGCTGGAAATCGGGCCGAGCCGGATGCACTGGACCGGGTCCGAACTGGTGATCGACGTGAACGAATGGGGCGCGCCGCCAATGGTGACGCCAGTGCGGGGCCGGATCGTGCTGACGCCTGCGGCCGTTACGCAGGCGGAAGTTGCCCTGACCCCGGACGGGCATCACCTGTGGCGCCCCTTTGCGCCGGTCGCCCATGTTTCGGTGCGGCTGGAGCCGGGGCATGAGTGGGAGGGCCATGGCTATTTCGATGCGAACTTCGGCAGCAGGGCGCTGGAGCAGGATTTCCGGTTCTGGACCTGGGGACGCTATCCGCTGAAGGATCGGACGGTCTGCTTCTATGATGCGATCCGTCAGGACGGTTCGCAGCTGGCGCTGGCGGTCGAGGCCGGTCAGGACGGCGGCGTGCGCGAGATAGGCCTTCCGCCATTAGCCTCCCTGCCGCGCAGCGGCTGGCTGGTCCGCCGGGAGACGCGGGCGGATGCAGGCCATGTCCCGCGCCAGCGCCTGTCGCTGCTGGATGCGCCGTTCTACAGCCGATCCCTGGTGCAGACCCGGATTGACGGTGAGCACTCGTTGGGGATGCACGAGGCCTTGGACCTGACCCGATTTCGGCAGCCGCTCCTGAAGCCGATGCTTGCCCTGCGCGTGCCGCGCCGGGCGGGCTGGCCCTAGGCCCGGTTCAGCCGCCAGACCGAGAAGTTCAGCGCCCCGGCGACACTTACCCAGATGATGTAGGGCAGGATGAGCAGCCCCGCGGTCAGGTCGATTCGCCAGAACGAAACGAGGGTCGCAGCGACGGAGAGCCAGAGCAGGATCAGGATCACCAGGCCCGCCCCCATGCGGCGCAGGCCGAAGAAGACAGGTGTCCAAAGCGTGTTCAGCGCGATCTGAAGCGCCCAGAAGGCAAGGGCTGGTCCGACCTCGGCCACGCTGCCGGCCAGCCCGGCGACACGGGCCGCCGCAACCGACATGCAAAGGTAGAGCGTCGTCCATGCGACCGGAAACAGCCAGTTGGGCGGAGTCCAGGACGGCTTCTTCAGGCTGTTGTACCAGTCGCCCGGATTGAACAGCGCGCCGGTTGCTCCGGCCGCCAGGCAGGCCGCGAGGAAGGTCAGAAACAGCGGCAAGGTCATGGGGGCGCCTCTTTCGATGAGATCGGTCAAGGTATAGCGATGCTGCGCTGCTGCGCCAATCGCCCCGCCCGCTACGCCAGGCCACGATCCCGTGCTTCGAGCTGCGCGAGGACGGCAAGCAGGGATTCGGAGCGGGCTGTGACAGCGTGTCGACGCGCGGCGGCATCGACGAGAAAGGCCACCTCGCGCTCTGGCGCGGCATGAAGGCGGGCCGATACGGGAAGAAGCGCACCAAGACCGGCCTGAACCGCCGACAGCGCCACGAGTGCCGTCTTGCGCCGGCGTGTCGTGCGGGCGCGCGACGTCACGCTGTCATGTTCCATGCGGGCCACTTCGCTACCGATGGCGCGATAGACATGGGCGGCCGAAAGGATCCCGGCCCGGCAGTCCAGCGGCAGGCGCCGAACGCCGGTGGCCGCGCGCCAGTACAGCCGATCGGCATGGTCAAGCAGACGCGCGGTAGCGCGCCGGATCGCCGGAGCGGGCGTCGGGGCGGACAGGAAGGATTCGGGGTCGATGCCGTCTTGCGCCAGCCAGTCCAGCGGCAGGAACAGTCTTCCGGCCCGGGCATCCTCTCCCACGTCACGCGCGATGTTGGTCAACTGCATGGCGAGGCCAAGATCGCAGGCGCGGGCAAGCACGTCGGCCTCACGTGCGCCCATCAGCACGCACATCATCGCACCGACGGACGAGGCTACACGAGCGGAGTAGTCTTTCAATTCCGAAAGGCTCGCATAGCGACGGCTGAGCGAATCCCAGGCAAGGCCCTCCAGTAGAGCCTCGGGCAGAACGCGCGGCATTTCGAAATCGCTAACCACGGCCGCAAAGGCCCGGTCCGAAGGCGCGTTGCGTGGGCGGCCTGCGTAGATCAGGTCCAGACGGTCGCGCAGCCGAAGCACTGCGGCGCCCTTGTCCTGGCCTTCGTCCACTTCGTCGTCCGCGACGCGGCAGAAGGCATAAAGCGCCAGCGCCGGATCGCGCACACGTGCCGGAAGCACACGGGAGGCCGCATGGAAGGACAAGCTTCCGGTGCGGATCATGGCGCGGCACGCCTCCATGTCGGAAGGTGCGATCATTCGGCTGCCAAAGCAATTGGGGCGGCTCCACGGCGCGGCGCGTCCGGCACGAGCTGTGCCAGGATTTCCGACGTGCCGATCACGCCGGGGACACCCGCGCCAGGGTGGGTGCCGGCCCCGGCGAGGTAAAGGCCCGGCAGTTCCTCGGAAAGGTTGTGTGGGCGGAACCAGGCCGACTGCAGGATGCGCGGCTCGATCGAGAACCCTGCGCCAAGAGGTGAAAGATAGCGGTCGCGGAAGGTTTCGGGCGTGAAGACCAGGCTTTCCTTCAGGTGGTGCGACAGACCCGGCAAAAGGCGTTCTTCCAGCACGGCCTGGAC